>JAEEGH010011823.1_pt1 | contig 19726 bp, 23 predicted proteins | sample 9134181 | NCBI WGS metagenome assembly JAEEGH01 (sample SAMN16246544, study PRJNA631951) | gut metagenome | biome: gut microbiome; feature: rumen; material: DP-attached | host: Bos | place: Iran: Karaj | collected 2018-10 | reverse complement strand
TACCTTCTTCCACCATGCTGAGTGGATAGACAATGGGCGTAGCATACATCCAAAGTTGGACAATAAAAGTGAAGAGTATCGTAAAGTCACGATACTTCGTGGTAAGCGAGGAGATCAGAATTCCAAAGCCAAGACCCAGTCCTGCTAACATCATGACCAATAGGGGCGTAAGCAGAATAGCCCAATTGGGGGATATCGGAGCACCATTCACAAAGAAATAGAGATAGAGTATGACAAAGAGCCCTACCTGAATGACAAATCGCAACAAATTGGATATCACTACAGCAATGGGTACCACCAGGCGAGGGAAATAGACCTTGCCAAACATATTCTGATTGGCAGTGAATGTGTTTGACGTCTGGTTCAGACAGTCGGAGAAATAGAACCAGCAGATGTTGCCTGCCATATAGAAAAGGGCCTGAGGCATCCCGTCGGTACTCATCTTGGCAATGCCTCCAAACACCACCATATTCATGATGACGGTCAGAATGGGTTGTATCAGATACCAGAGCGGACCCAGGATGGTCTGTTTATACTGCACCACGATATTGCGCCTGACGAATAATTCTATCAGGTCGCGATAATGCCAAATCTCGCCCAGATCGATGTGCCACAGCTTTTCGTGTGGGTGGATCCGCATGGTCCAATATTGGTTTGAGATTTCTTCTGTCATTACAGTTTTTGAATTGTATAGCACAAAATTACAAAATAGAAATGAATTCTTTCTTTCTGCTTCTGCTCATTTTATGAACTCGTTTTTGATGGACTGGACAGTCTTCGGAGACTTACCGCAGAGCTTGGCCACATTGCGTATGGAAACCCCTTTCTTAAGTAACCTGATAACATCGGAGTACTCCGCCTCCTTCTGTTCCCTGGTCTTCACGGAGCCGCGTTTACGGCCCATCACAACGCCGTTCTCAATAGCGTGCTTCCTGCCACTGTTCAACCTTCCCATGATGAGCTTGCGCTCCATCTGGGCACCGAGTCCAAGCATCGTGACGAGCATCGTAGCGTATCCATTTTCCTCGCCGGTCGGAAGAAGGGTATCTACGTTGATGTCCTGGAAGTGGATGGAGACGCCGGCTTTAGTCAAGCGGTCAACAGCATCCACGATAATCTTCACGGAGCGCCCGAGCCGGGAAATCTCTGAAAGAAGGAGGATGTCGGCGTTGCCAGCGCAGCACCAGTCCAAACATTCGTCGAGAACCGGACGGTCATCCCTGGCACCGGAGGCCTTCTCGGTGAATACTCGGACAACCTCCAGGCCGGCCAAAGAGGCATAAGCCTTCAGGTCAACCACCTGACGGTCAGTGTTCTGACGGTCACCCTCGGAGGACACACGGGCGTATATGACGGCTTTATTGGGCATAATGATGGTCTATTTCAGCTTCTCGTCGAGGACTTCCTTTGCAGAGGTCAGTTGCTCGATTAACTTTTTGATGTTTCTGGCCAGGATGTCAGTCCGAGGTTCAGTGGTATATTTTCCGTGTGTGAATGTGGTTTTCCATTTTCTTATTCCAGCATTTATTTCAAAACGGGCACCAATCTCCAATGCATCTCTAGTCATGATAAAAACATGAACGTCATTGGAAGGTGTGGTGGTTATCTCCGCGGTCATGATGTGCTCCAGTGCTTCTATGCACGAAGTGATTTCATCATAGTCTATGATACTACGGTAGCGAATGGATGTTCCTTCTTCCTTTGTCTTCACGATGACATAAGGCGTCTTCTCGCCGGTACGGATATTCGTGATCATCGCGGGGATGATTTCCACCTCATTTATGGCCACGACCTTCCTTTCGAAGTTCTCCACTTTGAGGAATAGACCCTTGGTTTCCTCCAGCATAGCGGCCTTACTCTCCGTAACGTATCCGGGGATTATATCCTGAGAAAAAGCGGCATGACAACAGAGCAATGCCAAGGTTATAAGTATCAGTTTCTTCATATCAATAAGCATTATGTTAAACAACTCCTATTTCATCTATTTCCTTCATAATCCTATCCGTCTCTTTCAGGGCGTAAATAATGTGTCCGTAATGAAGGATATCCTGGTATGCCCCCGGAAGCTATGCTTTGTGGTATTTCCAACACTATACAGCCGATCTAATTCCTTGATATATTTCTTGAAATCCCTGTTGTTAGTCTTAATGCAAGTGTTTACTTTTTGCAAATGTAGTAAAAAAAATCGCGTATACAAAGTAAAACGCTCTTATTAATGTGGAAAAATAATTCTAAGAAATATCATACCACACTCGTCTCTTCTAAATACTCCATTACTTCGCACCTGGCCCAAAATGGCACATTTCTCCCGAAAAGCATGAAAGAATGGGAGAGTTTACAAGATTGGGTCAAAAGGCAAAGTACGTTTTCTCTAAATTTATCGCTGAAAGAGGAGGGGTCGGAATGGATTTCGTTTCATAAAAAGGCTATCCGAAATATTCAACCAGATATTTCGGATAGCCGATATTACCGGCCTAAAGTACCACTGCACTGTCCATGATGTGGGTAAGATTATGGGCATCGTGAAGCCGGAACCGTCAAACATCCATGACGCCCGGGCGCAGGCGGTCATCCGCAGCGACGGTAAACTACTGGGCTATATCCCCCGCACACAGTTGGACTGGTACGAAGACTTCAATGAAGATAATGTCCCCTGCCCCTTCGTCGGCGAGATTGAGCTTGACCGTTCGTCGGCCCGGCTCATTGCCGAAATCAAGGTTATCATCCCAAGCAGTCGGGAGTTTGTTGAGCAAGAGTTGACATACTCCCCCGGTTAAAACGCGGGGGATTCTCCGGTGGCTAACGCCCCCTGCGCAGCAAGCTGCGTCTTACAGGTGCTCCCGGATGAGGCAATGCCCTGCCTCAATATATTCACACTTGCGTTCAGGTCCCTGTCGTGGCTCGCTCCACAATCTGGGCAGGTCCAATGCCTGTCTCGAAGTGACAGATGCTCATTGACGTACTGACATACACTGCAAGTCTTCGAACTGGGATAGAACCGGTCAACCTTGACCACCTTTGTCCCGTACTTCGAAGCTACGTGCTCAAGCTTCTGGACAAACGCGCCGAAGGCGAGGTCATTGACCTTGCGCCCCCACAGACGTGTCATGCCGAGAAGACTCAGGTCCTCGATGCAGATGGTATCGTACCGACAGCACAGGTCATGGCACGTCTTCCACTGCCAGTCGTCACGACGGTTACGGATGCGTTCATGGCAACGCTCCAGATCCTTTCTCCTCCCGCGTCGATGGCCGGAGCCTTTCTCGCAGCGAGACAGCGCCCGGGACTTACGGCGAAGCTCGTTCAGGCCGGACTTCAGGAACTGCGGGTTCTCAATCCTCGTCCCATCCGAGAGCGTGAGATACGTCTTCAGGCCGAAGTCCATGCCCACGGATGCACCTTCGAGTGACTTTCCGTGGATGCAGGACCCGGCGACAGCATCCGTGACGATGCACAGATAGTACTCGCCAAGACGGCTGCGCTTGATGCGTATCTGGCGTACCTTTCCCTCATACGGACGGGAAAACGAGAACTGGAAGTGTTGGTTGATACTGTTCACGACAAGGACATTGCCGCAGAGCCTGACCCCGCCCTGCTTATAGACGATGCTTGAGAAATCACGTGCCTTGCGGAACTTCGGCGGCCGGCGGCTCAGGTGCTTGAAGAAACGCTTGTAAGAAATGTCAAGACGCTCCAATATCTCCTGGACGGTTTGGCTGTGCAGCAGGTGACGACGAATGCGTTTCGCGAAATGGGCCTTCATCTTCGAACAGGAAACGAATTTCCCGTACAGGGAGTAGTATCGCTTCTGCAGCGCAAGGGCGTGGTTCCACACGAAACAGGCTTCACGGAGCATCGCGTCCAGCTTTGCCGTCCGTTTGCTTCGATACAGTTTGTACGTGTATGTCATCATATCCTCAAGTCCCTTGACCTATTACAAATATAGCGAAAATACTTGAGAATATGAAATCAAAATACACTCATTCAGCGCATTGTGTCTACAATATCGGCTATCATCTGATATAGTGCACCAAGTACAGAAAGAAACTGATATATGGAGAAGTTGAACATACACTCAAGCGTCTCGTGCACGAAAAATGCAGATCACTCGACCTCGCCGTCGGGGAGATGGAAGTCATGCCCGACCATGTCCATGTATTCGTACATTCCAAACAGGTCCTCGATCCATCGTACATCGTTCAGCAGCTCAAGGGCTTTACCTCTCACCGGCTCCGCCGACTCTGTCCTTTCCTTCAGAGAAAGTGGGGAGCATCCGCGCTATGGAGCAGGTCCTATTTCTGCGAAAGCGTCGGACACATATCGCAAGACACTGTCCGGAGATATATCGCTAACCAAAAACTCAGGGAATAGCGAATATATTCCACGCTTTCATCTGCGGGTTAAAACGCCGCAGTATTCCCGCTTGCTATCATAATTGCTATTGGATACCAAATCCTAAGCACATAGTTGTCAAAAGCCGATTCTTCGTGGAGCCTGGTTAACCAGTCCCTCGGCGTTGCAGTAGGCGTGGAGGATATCCATGGGGCTCTTTTCGTTGCCATAGAGGATGGAGTTGATGGAGAACTTTCGGGCAACGTTTTCCATCTGGCCACCTGAGAGGTCGTAGGCTGATGCAAGTGAGGTACACTGCTCTTCAGACAGAGATGGCAGCATGGTGTGCCAAATCTTTTCGCGGACGGAAGCATCGGGTTTTTCGAAGCAGATCTTGTACAGGAAGCGGCGCTCGAAGGCGGGGTCCAGGTTCTGCGTCAAGTTGGTGGTGGCGATGAGGATGCCGTCCAGATTCTCCATCTCCTGTAGGATGATATTCTGAATGCTGTTCTCCATCTTGTCCACGGCCGAAGTGGCGCCTTCGCGGCGGATGCCGATGATGCCGTCTGCTTCATTGAAGAGAAGGATGGGGGCCAGTTCGCTTCTCTGCACGGCCAGGCGGTAGCGGTCGAAGACCTCCTTGATGTTCTTCTCGCTCTCCCCTACCCACTTGCTCTTGATATCAGGGACATTCACGGTCATGATACTCCTGCCAGTCTGACGGGCCAGCTGATAGACAGTCTCCGTCTTACCTGTGCCTGGAGCGCCGTAAAACAGGCAAGCAAAGCCGCTTCGGAAACCGCTGTCCTTCATTCGGCTGCGGATTTCATTATAGCGGTCCGGCATAAGGAAGCTATGGAGCTCATCCACCTGCGAGGCGTTCCTTTCCGTATAGAAGAGCGTTTTTCTGGAGAGCGTTTCCGGCTTAATGAGGCCGCTCATCGTCTTTTCTGATGAACGGAGGTGGAAATCGGCCAGAAGAACAGACTTGGCATGACTGCTTAGGTGAATCCGGGAGGTATTGGCCTGTCCGTCCTCGCATACATGCTCTACCAACCCTTGTAGCATAAGAGGATGACTTCCTTCCTTGAACATGGCCTTTTCCTCGTAGAAATCGCTTTTGTGGCGGTATACATCCTCAATCTGTCCGTAGGTGATCTCGTCGTCATCCTCATTGACCAGCTGGTGACAGAGAAACGTCAGGACCATAAAATCGGCAAACCGATCCAGATTCAGGGCATTCAACTCTGTGACGAAACCGAGGTCCTTATTCTGTGAGAAAATGTCTTTCAGCTCGTGGTAGAGGTCGCCGGGAAGAAGGGCGTTGTTGCCTAAATCCTCATAGAGACACTCCATGAACTCAAAGAGTTCAGCCGCACTCAGTCCCGTGCGTCTGGGCTGCTCGGGCATCTCATTATTCTTCAGGGCCCGGATTACCGATACCGGAATATCGAATTCGTCCTGATCTTTCGCGTCATGAAATTTGAGGTACTTGGCCCGGATAAGGGCGTTGATATCGTCGCTGTATTCCATAGCCTGGATATTGCTGACAGCAAGATGGCTGGCAATGTCGCCGAAATCCACGCGGCGAGGACCATGGCGGAGGCAAATGGATAGGAGTACGGCCTGTTTTGGCGTCAAGGCAAGGCGGGTGGCCAGTTCAGTCGCAACAGCGCCGTTCTCGGTCCAGAATTCCTCTCCGAGCTTGGAGTCATCGGACCTCTCGGAGAGAATATCCATCAGCTGGAGAATGGTCTTTTCTGTTTTTTTTATATTCTTATTTTCCATATTTCTCATACATGTGAAGAACTCTTTCAGCCTGGATCATGCGCTTTTGGGCATTTAGGAGTGTCTGCCATTGAGTATTTATCTCGCAATGGAGGCAGTGAATAATGTACTGGACGGCATCTTCTTTCGTCTTGAAGACAGAGGTAGGACTCATTTCGTCCCTTGCGTGCCGGAACTCTGTCTGGCTGATCAGACGGCCATCCTCCGTCTGGTAGACGATGTAATCAAAGACTGGACGGCTTCTGATACGGAATCCGCTATGACGAGTTTCGGTTCCGACAATCCGGGTCTTTTTGATTGAGTAGACCGCATCATCGCCTTCGACATAGTAAACGGTGTCGCCAATGGAGTAGTCCTGGTGCTTTTGATTGAATTCTCTTCTATTCATATTCTTCTTTAAGTGTTTTTCTGATGACCTGCAGTGCCGTTTTAGGGTCAAACTGTCCGGGATATTCCTGAGATAACACGTTGTAGATGGAACGCGTATCCGTGTATCCTTCAATGAGAATGTAGCAAGCTACTAAGTTCTTAAGTTCCGCTTCTGTCATCATAGGGTTCCTTCTTACGCGACTAGGGCCTCCATCAGCTGGGTAATCCCTTCTTTTGTCACCGATGGGACACGCCTCCTCGCCCTTTTCCGTTCCGGCCGGAGGGCATTGGAGCGGAGGCGGACCCCGTCAGAAAACAGGACTTCTTCAAAGGCGCCGGAAAGGTCGGCTTTGTAGGTGGAGGTGGAAGTTTGTTTCCAGGAATCTTTTGTTTTGGGATTCCGGACCCGGAAGGTGAGATGGTGGCCGGAGCGATCCAGGAGTTCGTAGGTTTTGGTGGACTTGGGAGCTCGATAAATCTGATTGAATTGAAATTTTTGAATCTTTTGCATATCGAATCATTTTTGTGTTGATAATATTGAAACGTAAGGCAAAAAATTCAAAAAAACTTGCAAAAAAATTTGCCCCCGCAATTTTTTCTGCGAGGGCAAGGGCGCGAATTCGTTGTCTTAGTGTGTCCTAATATATTCGACGATTTCTTTTTCTATGTCGAGGAATTCGGAGCAAGGAGTTTTATTGCTTCCCCATATCCAAATAGACAGCACTTTAATGGTACCTGTTTCTGTGTCCTTCTTATAGTACTTAAAGTGGACATTCTTGGGCTTCTTAGTTTTAGGACTTGTAGGCCAATTCTTGTTGGAGCTATCCGGTTCCCACTCTTTAACCAACTTAAAACCAAGTTCAGGATATAATCTGGTATATACCTTCCCTATAGAAATTATACAACCGGAAACAGAATTCTTGACAGCTTCCTGAGCAGGTAACAACACATATTTCTCGATGTGATCTATCTGATTTTTATTGAATTGCACAATGCCCGCCTCAGACCAGTTGTGAGAATGCCATGGACATAATTCCAGAACAAAAGGTAATTCTTCCCTTTCCCCAAAAATGCTTTTTAGCCAAGCCAGTCGCTTCCGCCACCAATCGTAAGCATCGGGGTGAAAGGAGGGATTTGTCAAATAGGGATTTGTCTTCGCAAAACTGGGATAGTCGTTTGATAATGAACACGCTACGGCTGTTTTCCCAATATACTTATGGTCATTATTGCCGTAACCCGGATTGAGATTGAGCATTACGGCGAGATTCTTTTTATCTGGATCTCCAGGATCACCCCAGAAGGGCTCGGGCATCAAATTGATGTACTTGGGTTGCAGGAGGCCGCCGTTGGGCTTTTTTTGAACGGACAAAAACGGGTCATTCTTGTAGGTTCCCGTCGTTATGAAACTGCTACTCAGCCAATCCTTTATAAGTGTGTCACAGTGGGAGAAAAAGTATTTCATTATCCTTCATGTTGTTAGTCTCACAAATATATACATCATTAGACTCTTTGACAATGCTTTTTTGCAAAAATTGCAGGAATTTGGCAGTTCGGGAAAGGCCGCGTACCTTTGCCACCATGAAGGAGATGCCTGGCTTTATTAAACAGCTCGTCCGCGTTCTCGCCGAGTGCGAAGACGTGGACGAGTCCGTCATTGCTTATCTCTCCGTAAAACTGAAAAACAGTCCGAAGACGGCCGGTCTTCTGACTGCTTTTGCAGAAATAGGTTATTCCAATAACGAGATGCTTCTCTCGGAATGCAGCCGGCTAATGAGCGTCACAGGGGGCTGCTAGTAGTAATCTCTTTTACAGGTTGTCGTAGTTCTGGAGAGCATCTGCCAGGTAGCTTACCAGGGTATTCCGTACGTTTTCCGGCTCCACTACGACAATGGCGTCCCTGTGAGAAGCAAGGAGGGAATAGAGCTCGATGTTCGGCCGGCAGCTGATGAAGAAGAACTTGCAATCTTTCAGCGAGGGGTACTTGGCTTTCAGCTCCTTTTCCGTCTCGGGGTTGACTTCATCCTGGGAAGGATGGAGGTACTTGGTCATGATGTAGTTCACCGACTCCGGCTTCACGGCAAAATAGATATCCTGCATCTTGACGTCCTTCATGTAGGTTACTCCCAGGATCTCGTTGAAGCGTGCGTCGATATCCACGGGGGTATCGAGATAAGGCATCTCGTCCACGTACTCCACCTTGCCGTCCATGCGGTCCAGGGCGTAGTTGTATATCAGCTCCGGGTTGTAGGGATACTGCGTGTTCCCCACGGGATTGCACAGCAGGAACCAACGGTTGTTGTACTGGCGGAGCTGGTAGGGGTAGACCGTCACTCTCTCGAACGGCTTTCCGGTATCCTGGAACTTACGGTATCCGAAACGGATTACCTTCCTCCGGGAAATCCCTGAGTAGAGCTTGCCCAGCAGGTTGTCCGGGATCTGGAGGATATCGTTCTTGGCAAAGGAAATGAGCGGCCGGTTCTTCTTGTCGGGGGCCATGTTCAACTTCCGCTTGAGGATCTCAAGCCATTTGAAGTTCTCCAGGCCCTCAAACTGCCCCAGGCTGTTGAGCGCTTCCCGAAGGATATCCTCTTCGTCGGCTGTGAGCTCCTGGTAGAAAAGGGGCTGGGACTGGTCCTCATAGCGCACCGTGCCGCGGCCTCCCCTATTGCGGACAAGCTCCTTCCCGAAGTCCTCCTTAAGGGCGGTGATATCCTTCTGGATCATACGGAGCGTGACCTTGGGGCATTCCTTGGACACGGCATCCATGATCTGCTTGGTAGTATAGTCGTTATGGGGGTCGGCTAGCATCCTGTCGATGATGCGGTAGCGGGCCATGGCATCTTTATTAACTGGCATATCGCTTAGTGTTTACGATACAAAGGTAGTAATATAAAACGAAATCTATGTTCGTTGAAATGAATTCTTCTAATAGGACGTGACAGACGGCTCGCCGTTATTTCTCTTCTTCCAGCAGACGGGGATCGATGAACATGTCGTATGCCAGGTGCATACTTGTTGCGAAACTGTCATTTCCCGGGATGGAGCCATAACGGTGAACGTTCTGAATGAGAATCATGTTCTCCATCAGGCACCTGATATACTTAGTATCAACGGATCCGGGATCGCCTTTTTCCTCATCTTCCTGGATTCTCGAGAGGAAAGTATTCAGGCATTTGACACGGAGCCGGTCGTAGTAGTTATTGGGTATCATGGCAAAGGAAGAGGGGCTGTAATTCATCTGAGCACGGGTCCTCCAGGACAGCCAGACCTCCAGAAGGTACTTGGTGTAAATGCCGGATTCCATCAGATCGCCAAGGAGAATGGCCCCTTCCCACTCATCTATCTGGGCTAGCTCCAGGGCGAGAACGGCCCTGCGGTCCACATCGCTCTCCCCCATCACAACCGTCTTGAACCGTTCGCGCGCATCGTCGCTAATGGATTCTTTCGTTTCTTTCATATGCGTTTTGACCATCTTGTCTATCTCCGGTTCCACAAGGCGCTTGTCATACCACTTCCAAAAGCCCTCACGGACATCATCAATCTCCTTCTCGGAAACAATCTCCGGGAGCTCATAGTAGCCGTTTGAGTATTCGTCGATAGCCACCGCGAGAGCACACCCCTCGCTGTTGTCTCCGTCGAAATTACGGTAGGCCGCGAGTAGTTTCTTGGCGTTGCGGAAGGCTCTGTCGTCTGGGAGGGCTCTTCTCAGGAGAGATAGGGAAATCTTGGGCTGTGACTCTTTTATGATATCGAGGGTGTCCTGATAGGTCATATCTTCCTCTTCAATCCCCGATGTGCAGCGTTCGAAGAACTCATAGCCATGAACGATCCGGTTGAGCACCGTCGCGTAATTGTAGCGAAGCTGAACAGCGCGCACGAGTGAATCCACGCGAAGGCCCTTCCTCGGGAAGAAGAAGGTCTCTTCGATGGGAGTGGTCTCATGGAAGTAATCATCAGGCGATGAATCGAAAGCCTTCTCCATGGCCTCCGGCGAGGTAAGGCGCTGCGCGCTGAACATGTGCGGAGAGCCGCTGGAGCTCAGGCGATCAAAGATAGATGTGGTGTCCTCATGGGTGATTTCGGCAGTATTAGCGCTCACAGGAATTTTGTTTGTTCGTCCTTTGCATGAGGGCGTAAAAAGGGCAACGGACAGAACGGTCAGGAAAACGATGGATCTTTTCATCGTGAAGCATTATTTACAGTCATGTTCAACAATCATTCTCTGCTGCTTGTCAGGACAGTTTCGATGAGACAAAGATAAAGAGTTACAACGAAGCCATTGTTCGCTCAAAAGATCCTGGTTAGCCGACGTCTTGTGCTATCAGTGCTTCCCTTTCCTGGGATAGCAGGGAATAGGCGTTCCTGTATCCAGTGAGCATACGGCGCCCGTTTCCAGATCAAGATAGAAGCACTCCTGGCAGTCCAGCCCGTAGATGCGGTTCTCGTAGTTGAAGGCCTCCAGGACCATCGTGTGTCCGAAGACCTGAACCGTCGAAGGGAGCTGGTTCTCGGGATTCTCCTGCTCCAGGAGATCCGCCCAGATGAGGCTCCCGTATCTATCGGGACCACCCCTGTAGTATGATACTCTGTCCAAGGCGTGGATGAAGGCCTGATAGGGGAAGCTTTCATTGAAAAAGCGCGCCGTCATCTCTTCTTCCTTGATGGTAGGAAGAATGCTCTCCATCCATTTCCTCCCCACGCCGGCATGCGTGAAGAGAAAGCGCTTCTCCTCGACGATCCGCTCTGCCGCTATCTGGAACTCCGAGTAGTGCTCCCGGAAGAAATCCCGGTTTCTCTTGCCATGAGAGTAGTCCAGCCGGGAGCCTTCCAGCTCCGGGTAGAGATAGTGAAGGTCATGGTTCCCCCATAGCAGGGTAACCCTGTCAGGAGCGTTCTCCTTGAAGGCGATGATATCCTCCAGGCCGGTGAAGGCCTCGTCCAACGTAACCCCGTCCTGCGGGTACGGGTCCAGGTAATCCCCAAGGAAGATGTACTCTTCCCCGGGATGTTCCCTGACGGCCTTCCTCCAGAAGGAGCGGCCGTGCACGTCGGGTATGATGATAAGTTTACTCATTCCGCGTGTTATTAGAAGTCTGGATACTTTTCGAAGTTATAGGGCTCATTCCCGGGCGAAGCAGAGATATCCTCCGGGGATTCGACATTGACTGCAGAGGGGATGGGCACCCTCGTCGCGTAATCCGACAAGGACTCGCCGGTCTCGGTAAAGCGTACCTGGTCCCCGTTGAAGTGAAGTGGAATGACCGCCATCTCCCCGGCGCGGTTCTTTGCGATGATGAGCTCCGCGAGGTCGTCGCCGCTCTCCGACAGGCCCAGCAGGGCGGGCCGGTGGATGAAAAGGACCATATCGGCATCCTGCTCGATGGAACCGGAGTCCTTGAGATCGCTGAGGACCGGCCGGCCGTTGGAGGAACCCTGGCGGCTCATCAGGTTACGGTTGAGCTGCGCGAGTGCGATGATGGGTATGTGGAGCTCCTTAGCCGTCTCCTTGAGCTGGCGTGAGATCTCCCCTATCTCCAGGGCGCGGTACTGGGCGAGTGATGCCGAGGCGTGCATGAGCTGGAGGTAGTCCACGAAGGCGATCTTGATCCCTTTCTCCTGGACCATCCGCTTGATCTTCGAGGTGAACTCCGTGATGGAGAGCCCCGGCGTCTCATCGATATACAGGGGCGCCTTCGAGGCCTTGGAGAGGGCCTTCTCCAGCATCTCCCACTCGTACTGCTCCATCTTGTCCTTGCCCTTGCGCTTGCCGGACGAGAGGCCCGTCTCCATTCCGATGAGGCGGTCCGCCAGCTCGATATCCTGCATCTCGAGGGTGAAGATAGCTGTTGGGACGTTGTTGTCCACGGCGGCGCACTTGGCCATGTTGAGGGCGATGGCGCTCTTGCCGTGTCCGGGACGGGCCCCGATCACGATGAGGTTACCATCCTGCCAGCCACGGGTGATGGCATCCAGGGACGGGAAGCCCGAGGGTACGCCCGTGAGGCCGTCGGTCTTCTGGACCCACTGCAGGCGGTCAAGAGCCCGGTTGAGCGCGTTCCCGATATCCACATAGGCGCTCCGCATGTTCCCCTGGACGGCCTTGAACACGAGGCTCTGCGACTCGTCAATGAGCCGGTCCACCTCGTAGGTCTCGTCGAAGGCTTTTTTGAGGATGCTGTAGCCGGCCTCGATGAGGTCGCGCTGGATGGCTTTCTGCTGGAGGATCTTGATATAGTACTCGACGTTGGCCCCTGATCCAACCTTCGTGGTGAGGGACGCGAGGCGGGTGGGCCCGCCGACCTCTTTGAGGACGCCGTCCTTCCGAAGCTGCTCCGAGACCGTCATCATATCGATGGCGCTGCGCTCCCGGAAGAGCCTTACCATCGCTGAGAAGATCATCCTGAGGCTCGGGTCATAGAAACTGTTCTCCTTCAGGGACTCGATGGCCTGATAGACGCATTCCTCGTCTATCATCATCGACCCGATGACAGCCTCTTCCACCTCCGGGGCCTGCGGGGGCTTGTTGCCGATCTCGGCGGAGGCCTGCTGGACCGCGTCCATCTGCGCGGCTCTTTTTCTCATACTTGTTGCCATGATTAATTAGTGTTAGTCGGAGTCAAAGATAGGGCACGAAACTGCCAAAACCAAGCAGTGTTGAGAACTATCTGATAACTTCTTACACGTCTAATAATCAAATAATTATATCTGTTGAAAAGCCACTGTTCATTCTGTTGAAATGTTCATATCTCGGGGCCTCGACAGGAATCCTTAATGCTTTGTCTGGATGGTCTTATTCTATGGCCTGGTCGTCCTCTTTGTTCATGAAATCGTAGAACTTTAGAAGAGTGTCCCCCACGGTCGTCCAGATAAGATCGAGGGTGCCCTGCTGGGGGTCGTCCTTGTCTTTCTTGCCGCCTTTACGTCCGACCTTCTTCCCGCTATCGGGTGCGGGTGGCTGGACAGGCTCTTCCGGCTTTGCGTCCGTCTCGGACACCTCCGGCTCGGCAGACAGCGGCGAAGGGGCTACGACCTCGAGTGCGGGCTCAGGAATGACCACATTCTCTTCCGGCTGCTCCCCCGCGCAGTCCGCGACCCCTTCATCGCAGGCCGCGATGATCATCCCGACGGCTGCGGTCGCAGAGGTACGGATGACCGATATCCCGAGTGGTGCGGTGAAATGGGACTTGGGATAGCCCTTGCGGACGTTATAGCCGGAGATCTCCCGGAACATCACCTCCAGGCCGTTCTGCTCGGCTGCGCCGCCCGTGAGGACGATACCGCCCCTTAGGACGTTCTGTAGTCCGCTCTCCTGGATATGGAAGAGAACCGCATCGATGAGCTCCCGATACCTGGCCGTGATGATCTCAGAGATATAGCGGACAGGGATATCCCGGTAGGGATCCGTGATACGGATCTGCAGGACCTTGTCGCTGTTGGGCCCGAGACGTTCCGGCTGGCATACGCCGAAGCGCCTCTTGATCTTCTCCGCGAGTTCTTCCTCCAGGGAGCACTCCGTCTCGATATCACCGGTGACCGTCCTGCCACCGAACGGGATGGCTGCGTAATAGCGCATGATACCTCCCCGGTAGATGGCCACCGAGGTGACGCCGGCCCCGATATCGACGAGGGCGACCCCGCCCTTAAGCTCTTCCTTGCTGAGGGTGGCCTTCGCCATCACCTCGGGAAGGAAGTACGTCTTGTATACCTTTATTCCCGTTCCCTTGAAGATCTTCTCGATGGACTGGACGGCCTGTCTCCTTCCGACGAAGACCTTGAACTCCCCTTCGATGGTCGAGGTGAGGGTCCCGACGATCTCCTTTTCCGTGAGCTGCATCCCGTCTTCCAGGATGAAGGACTGGGCGATGGCCCCATAGATAGCCTGATGCTCGGGATCAGGGAGCGGATAGGTCTCCAGGGCGTCCTTCTTGATGGCCTGGATCTCTTCCGGCGAGACGTACTCTTCCGGGTCCTTCCGCTGCAGGGTGGCCGAGGCCGTGACCTGGGCAATGTCGTTACGGGGAAGCCCGACGATGACGCCGCTGATCTTGATCATGAGCGCCTTCTCCGCATCTGCTACGGCCCTCCTGACAGCCTTCGCGGTCAGCATGGGTATGTAGATGGCACTGGACTGGATCCCCTCCGAAGGGAGCTCCTGGTAGTGGACGATGTGCACGTCCCCCTCCTGGATCTTGGCGACGCAGAACCCGATCTTTGCGCTTCCCAGGTCAAGCGCTGCGAGGTACTTTTCTTCAAACGTATTCATATCTATGGATTATTTGTATGCGTTCTCATTGCCAGCGCAATAGCTTCCCCTACAAGGGCCATATTCGCAAGGAAATAGTGGCTCTTGCTACCTAACGTGATGGTTGTGCCGACTATCTCTGCGCTGCGTACAATCTCCTTTCTAAGGTCTGTATCACCAAAATAAGTTACCGGACCAATGCCGAATGCAGTGCCGGAAGGAGATAGGCCGAAGAGGATTACTCCGGCATCAATGTCAAATGCCAATAAGGGCGATTTGTATGAATACTCCTTGAATCCTGTTAGCGGTCTATTCTTCAGGAAGTGTGTCTTGAACTTTTCGTATTGTTCCCTTGCGAATGCCTCATCTATGAACGTGAGATAATAGCAGCTTAATGCCGTATATGAGCCCTTGACAGCAATGCAATGGGGCTCGTCATAGTCATACAGTACGGCAGAGGCTATCATACCGTTTTCATCCAGATGCTTTGCCTGCATGTTGTCCAGCCATTTACGAACGGTTGAAGAGTACTTGCCTCCATATTGCCGTGAATAAAGATTCAGGGCCACGATGGCGACCAGCATATCCGGGATATACACGTATTCCCCAGGATAGGTTTCGAGGTTCATGTTCGGACTGGAGAGCAAACGCCGGTTCATCGTCGAACAAAGCTCATGGAATAGATCGTCATACTTATTGCTACCTCCGATTTGCTTGTATCCCGCTATCATCCAGGCAAGATGGCTTAGATATGAGATGTGGCTCTTTTCTCCGTCCAATGTCATCAATGGGTCTTCGCTCCAGCGAATCCGATCGTACTTGCGAAGCTCTGGAGACATCACGATCTTGATAAGACTGTCGACGGCAGCAATGGATTCTTCTTTGGTCTCGGGATAAAGTCTGGACAGATTGACCAAAGATGCAGTTAGCATAGAGCATGAGTACAGAGCCCATTCTCCCTGGAATTGTTCGCCGATAGCCGCCGGCATCCTGTCTATCAGGGTCTGGGGCTTTGTGATTACCTTGCCCATGACGTAGTTCCTGCGCCTCAGCAGCTCAGATTTCTCTTCATTAAAGGACCCGATGTGTCTTGTCGCGTTCTTCACCCAAATGGCCTTGGCGGCAATTAACGCCAGGAACACTCCAAGTATCCACAGCATGGTTTTAGCGTGTTTCATCTTTTCAATCAACCTATTCACACTTTCATAATCATACTACTCATATCCTGGAGTCGGATCATATCTATGGAAATGACGACGATAGGATTCATCTGCTCTTTGCCGTCTGGCGTACTCGTCTCCGATGAAACGGAATTCGTACTGCCAGAGGTGCTCGTTGATGATTACCCGGGTCATCCGGTCGTAGGACGCCGCGACGCCTCTTGGAAGAAGTTGTGAGAATTCTTTCCGCTTTCTCATCCAGGACTTGAAGAGGTAGTAGTCCCCGTTAAGGAGATTGATAACCTCCTGGGGAAGCCCCCTCTCTTCCGCTTCCCGTACGATGGAAGCATGTTCTCTTTCCAACTGACGGGACGTCACTCTCCTTACCTTCGGGATATCGTAAGACTGGCCTTGAAGAGACTTTAGCAAGTCTTTCATGTCCTCGAAATTGAGGTTCTCTACATCATAGAGATACGCGGTCTGGAACGATGCTCCGGCTGAGCCTCCGGCATACAGGTCCCAGAAAAAAATGATAGCCCTGTCTGACAGGTGCTGCTGGGCGGCCCACCAGTGGCTGTAGGCTTTCCTTTCCTCCCTGAAAGCCTCGCGTTCCTTCAAGACCAGGTACTCTTCGATGTATGAGCGGGTCCGATTTGATAAGGACTCCAGACGGCTGATTTCTTTACGGACGACTTCCCCCTTTCCCGCATTGCTGAGGTTGGATGAGGCGAGGTAGGAAAGCAGGGCGCTCTTTCTCTCGCCTACTCCCCAGACAGTATCCCTTTCCTGCGCGGAGACGTCATCTTTCGCTGCCGCACCGCGCGGGCCGTTGCAGCCGCCAAGAGCCAAAACGGTCATGGCGGCGATAATCAATCGTATGGAGAGGTGTCTATTCATGGATGAGGAAAGGATAGTGATCAGTGCCCTTTAACGCCAGGCAGGTCCCTCTGGCCACGGCCTTCAAGGGGTCCTCTGCTACGTGGAACTCAATGTTAACCTTCTCCGTGAAACGCTGTGCCAGGCCGCGGAGAAGGGAGCCACCACCGGCCAGCCAGATACCGTTCCTGACGATATTGGAATAGAGCTCAGGAGGCGTCCGCTGGAGAACCTTAATGATTTCGCCTTCGATCTTACTGATGGTCTTGTCAATGCAGGCGGCGATCTCCTTATAGGAGATGGCAGCCCTTGCCGGGTGCGCCGTCACGAGGTTCTTGCCTTCGACGATGAAGTCCTCCGGCTCTTCGCCTTCGGGAAGCTCGGAAAGGACCGCCCCGATGGAGAACTTGATCTTCTCGGCCGTCGTCCGGCCGATACTGATGTTATGCTGCTGCGCAAGGTAATCGACGATATCCGTCGTGATCTCATTGCCCGCCACATGGATGCTGGAGGATTCCACGATACCGCCCAGGGAGATGACAGCAATCTCCGTGGTGCCGCCGCCGATATCCACGATCATGTTGCCGTTCGGGGCCGTTACGTCCAGCCCGATCCCCATGGCCGAAGCCATCGGCTCGTAGATGAGATAGAGCTCATGCGCACCGGCGTGTTCGGCGGAATCCTTGATGGAACGCATGTCTACCGGCGTTCCGCCTCCGGGGATGCCGATAACGATCTTCAGCGACGGCTTGAAGATGGTCCTTTTATTGCCGAGAGCCTTCTTGATGAAACCATTCAGCATCTTCTCTGCTGCATCGTAGTCGGCGATCACCCCGTTCATGAGCGGCCGTACGGTATAGAGGCGCGGAGGGGTGTGCTCTTCGATCAGCTGCGCCTCATTTCCGATGGCGTAGAGCTTCTCGGTCTTGGTTTCCACTGCGATGATGCTGGGCTCGTCAAGAACCACTTGGTCGTTCTTGAAAATGACTGTGTTGGCCGTCCCCAGGTCGATGGCCAACTCTTCTCTTAAAAATGCCATAACTAATTGTAAAATATAAAATTGGCCATATCGCCGTTTGCGGTCTTAATGACTAGTTCGGTCTTTTTCACCTGCCCGTTGTGCTCCCAGCTGAACCATTGGTCGAACACCTCTCCGGTGGGTGCCATCTCTACCTTCTCCAGCAGCCGGGTGGTGTCGAAGTTCCCGCTGGGCTGCTGTGCATAATACTTGAAATACACAAGTTTGTTGATCTCAGTCCTGATGTGATACAGATCTCCATCGGGATCGTACTCGTACACCTGTCGGATGCTTTTCTCCGGCGTAACCGACCGTTCCTCGATAAGGCGGTTCTGCTCATCGTAGAAACGGGTCGTCAGGCTTTCATTTTTGTTAAGCTTTTTCATACCCGTCCGATTTTAATCCTCCTTCCCACACAAAGTATAATATGCACGGTGACAGGCTGCGCTAGCAGTATCCATAAATAGTACATTCCTAGGCTGTTGTGTCTCCACCTAAAGCAGTCCCATGCGACTACGATAAAGCACGCAACGGCGAGAACGTTCACGATGATTTCCACAGCCCGGTTTCCGCCAAGGGCCTGTCCTGTCTTTGAGAAGGAGAACTCTGCAAGGAAGAATACAGCCATGGCCAGAGGGATGAACCGCATGGCGCGGTGGAATAGACGGATCCATTCCGAATCAAGCATCTGGAAGCTGGTAACGCTAAAGTGGTTGACTACCCTGCAGACACCCCAATAGACAAACGCAGATGCTAGAAAAAGGACTAGCTCCAGCCATCCTTTTTCCGCCCCGTATCCATCCAAGCGCTCTGTCGGAATCATGAAGCCTAGAATGGCACAGTAGAGCCATGTGCAGCGGCTCCCATACCCATAATGGAAACCATATCCATGCAAGAGGATCCAAAGAAGGTATGTGACGGGAACGAGAAGAAGGATCAGCGCTTTTACCCAGTTCTTGGGCGCAGGATAGCTCTTCCGCAAGAGGATCCCTATCCAGCCGAAAAGGATAGGGGTGGCCAGGCTCAGGAGGGGGCTGATCCAATACCATGCCGCGTTGTACTGCTCATACGGCAGGGAGTCGGTCGCGTAGTGCGCGATAATACTGCAGGAGGTGATGATGCAGGCTGTCCCCGCCATTACATAGGATGCGCTTTTATATGTAGAAGTCATAAGCTTATGTTAAAAAACGGCAGGCCCGGGCTACCTTTCACGCCTTATAGTCCCAGGCCTTTTGGTGCCGTTAGGATTGTTTTTGATTCAGGATCCAGGGGCTGTCCGGCTCTGGATTCGTAAGTGATGAGAGAAGATTAGACATATCATCCTTATTTGAGGCATTCACTGCGACATCACATGCCTGTCCAAAAGCGTCTATGCTCCGCTCAATGTCAATGATACACTTGCTGATGGTCTCCTTGAAGTTCTCCCTCTCGTCGTCTTCAATCCTGAAGCAGGTACGCAGGAATATACTGTCCTCATACGCCCCGCGGTAAGCAACCACGGGATTTCTGCGCAAGTTGATTCTATCCATCGCAAAGCAGACAATTAAGTCTTCCTGCATGTACTCAAAGAGTTCTAGCGGAACCCTTTTCTCTAGGTAAATATCCGGCAGCTGGTCGGTATACACTGCGTAGTTATCACCACCCCAGGCTATCTGGAACGTGTCAGTGTCCAGTATGCAGGGGGAGAGCCCGGCCTGCTTCAGAAACAGGCCGATCGTATTGGATGTATAAACGGTGCTCATGACAGGGCTTTCTTTTCGGGTTGACTGGTGGGCATGAAGGGATTGGCAGCGACGGTGGCATCCTTCTTCTGGGCGTAGGTGACGATGCTAGGGGTTGCCAGTATGGTTACTGACAGCAGGCGGATGATACGTTTCATATGCTAGGGGTCTTAGATGTTCAGCTTGGAGAACCTCATGGGCTCCAGCGGCATCTTGTGGG
>JAEEGH010011822.1_pt1 | contig 19726 bp, 19 predicted proteins | sample 9134181 | NCBI WGS metagenome assembly JAEEGH01 (sample SAMN16246544, study PRJNA631951) | gut metagenome | biome: gut microbiome; feature: rumen; material: DP-attached | host: Bos | place: Iran: Karaj | collected 2018-10 | reverse complement strand
TATAGTGGCATGTTTAATTCAATTTACAGTTTGTAAAATCAAGGGTATTAATACCAATATTGTAAAGTTGCCTTTATTTGAAATAGTAATTACTGCTATTCTATTTCTTAGTTTTTTTATAACATTTCTCGTAAATGGTCTATATAATATTACTTTTTTAGCTTCAGGTGAAGCTCATATGAGTATTCTTTTTTTGAGCATATGCATCATAGTTTTTATATTCTTACAGATGATTCCTCCAAATAGATTTATTTTTGCCGCAAGTGCAATTTTAGGTTCTGCTGGCGTAGGTATACTTGCTGTCCTACAATTTTTTGGATATGATCCCGGAAATATTTTTGCTGCTATTGGTCAACCTATAGGCTCATTAATGTCTACAATGAGCAATAAGGACATTATCGGATTTTACTTCACTGCTATGCTCCCATTTGGATTTTATTTGGCTACCACCAAAAAGTGGTACTATATCTTGATTGGTACAATTGGCTGCGCTTGCACAGAATTAGGAATTATCGTCTGTGATACTGATGCCGCCATTGCTTGTTTTGGTGCTGAACTAATCCTTCTAGTAATGTTCTGTGCTCATGATGAAGGATTTAAAATAGGCTATCCAATCTGCTTAGCAGCTATGGGAATAGTTCATATAATTATAGGATATATGAAGCTTCATGCTGAAAACACCATGACATTATCATATATCTGCACTCAAATAATACATCCATATGTAGGAATGCTACTTATTGGTGCTGGTTTATTATTCTTTATGCTCCTTAGATTTGTAAATCATAAAATACTAAAGGGATTGGCAGTATTTGTCTTTCTTTTTATTTTGGCATACCCAATTTACATTTATTTATACACAAAAAATCGAGATGTAATATCATCTGCGGAATCTTTACCATATGATTCATTCCTCTTGTTTAATGAAAGATATGGCTCAGGCAGAGGCTTCCTTTGGATGATTACACTTGGTATTTTCAAAGAAAACAATTTTCTCCACAAGCTTTTAGGCGTAGGGGCTATGGGTTATAACTTTAAGTATATTGCTTTCTGCAATACTCATGAGCATTTTGCGAAATACATAGATTTCCCTTACTACGATGCACATAATATGTACCTACATTTTCTTGTGGAATACGGCATTGTAGGTCTCACCTCTGGCCTTACGTTCGTTATCTACCGTGTGGTATCAATGCTTCGCCTCAACGAAGAGGATTGCTTCTATAAAATTAAAGCTGTTGTCTTCCTCACCGCAATGATTTCTGCAGTATTCCTTTTCTGCAGCAACATTAGCATGGCATTCCTTCCACTACTATTATAGGCATTCTAACAAAAACAAGCCCTCGGCAATCATTGATATGTACCCAGAATCCTGGACACATATTTATTAACTAGGCTGAGCACATGGATGACTTCCTGTATTGTACAGGGGTCATCCATTTTGTTTTTGCCTGAATTCTATTGTTATTATAATAATCTATATATTCTTCAACTGCAGTAGCAAACTCTTCAAAGGATTTAAATTCTTTTTCATATCCATAATACATTTCATTTTTCATTCTTCCAAAGAAGGTTTCCATTATGCAGTTATCATAGCAATTTCCTTTTCTTGACATTGACTGAATGATTCCATGTTCAGATAATCTATTTCGATAGTAAGCATGCTGATACTGCCAACCTTGGTCTGAATGAAAAATTAGGCCTTTTAAATTTGGAAACTTTTGAAATGCGCTATCAAGCATTCGTTTTATCTGCTCCATGTTTGGACTTAAAGCAAGATCATAAGAAATAATCTCATTGGAAGCCATATCCAAAATCGGAGATAAATAACACTTCCCCCACGAAAAGTTGAACTGAGATACATCTGTTGTCCATTTCTGTAAAGGCGCAGTTGTACCGAAGTTTCTATCGATTACGTTATCAGCAATCTTTCCAACTTCACCTTTATAGGAATGGTATTTTTCCTTTGGGCGTTTGCCTGCTAAACCTGCCTCATGCATAAGGCGCTGAACACGTTTATGATTTACTTTATAACCACGATTTATCAGCTCATGGTGAACACGTCTAACTCCGTATCTGCGCTTGTTTATCTCAAAAATACTTTTTATTTCTTCCAATATTTCTTGGTTGTGTTCAGCGACAATGTCATTCTTACTAATTTCAAAATAGTAAGTGGATTTAGCCATGTGCATAGCTCTAAGAAGATACTTTAATTGGTATCCTTTTTCTCTGAGCTCCTTGATGATTGCTGCTTTTTCGCCTTGAGTTGCGCAGCCCATTTTTCTTGCCTCAAGGCGATCCTTTTTTTTATTACTTCATTTTCTGCCTTTATATATTCATTTTCAGCTCTTAAACGTAACAGTTCTTCACGTTCTGATTCTGACAAAGGAGATGGTGTGGATGGTCTAATTGATTTTTTCATAACTTCTTCCTTAGGTGGGCGTCCTCTTTTACTTTCTACTAAACCATTATAACCTTTTGTTTTATATTTATTCACCCATTGATAAAGCAAACTTGTACTAATACCTGCTTTTAAAGCAACTTGTTTTCTAGGTACTCCTGCAATAACCTGAGCAACTAATTCGTATTTCTCGTCAGGTGTCCAAACTTTATTAAACGTTTTATGTTTTAACACTTCTGGACCTTGTGCATCAACCATCCTTGACCATTCTCGTATATTACATTTTAAAGTATCAGGATTCATTCCTTGAGGCACGTCTGGATAAATTCCAGATTTATATAGTTCAACACACATCATTTTAAATTCATAACTGTAGCGCATAAAAATACCCCTTTCTCTGGTTGTCCAGAAAAAGGGGTACATATCAAGTTGGCAATGAGGGCTATTATTTTATGTAAAACTAGAATCTGATTGACAAAACAGGTCAAACAAAATATGATGAAACTACCTATTGACTGAATAGGTTAAATTGAGGCAGATGGATGACATCTGCTTTTGTTAAAGTTAGAGGTATTTATGTTAAATCAATTTTCTAGAACAGAATTGTTACTTGGCAAGTCTGCCATGGATGAGCTAAAGAATAAACGCGTAGCAATATTTGGAATTGGCGGGGTAGGAGGATATGTTTGCGAGGCCCTTGTTAGAAGTGGTGTGGGGCATTTTGATTTGATAGACGATGATCAGGTATGTCTTACAAATCTAAATCGACAGATTATAGCTACAAGAAAAACAGTAGGCCGAGATAAGGTTGAAGTCATGAAGGAGAGAATGCTTGATATTAATCCTAACGCGGATATAACGGTTCACAAGTGTTTCTTCTTACCAGAAAATGCCGACACATTCGACTTTAAATCCTATGATTATGTAGTTGATGCTGTTGACACAGTTACGGCCAAAATAGAGATAATTATGCGATGTAAGGAGCTAGATGTCCCTGTAATTAGCTGTATGGGTGCAGGAAATAAGTTGGATCCTAGTCGCTTTAGAGTTGCTGATATATATAAAACAACTATGTGCCCTCTTGCAAAAGTAATGCGCAGGGAAATGAAAAAGAGAGGGGTAAAGAGTCTTAAAGTAGTATTTTCAGATGAAAAGCCAACTCGCCCAATTGAGGATATGGCAATAAGTTGCAGAACGAATTGTATTTGCCCCCCAGGTGCAGAGCACAAATGCACAGAGCGACGTGATATACCAGGTTCTATAGCCTTTACACCTGCAGTGGCAGGTCTTGTTTTAGCTAGTGAAGTTCTTAAGGATTTGACTAATGGTTTTGCTCGAAAGGAAGCTAACAATGACTAACAAATTTGAGGCTCCATCAAAGGAACTTCTAGAAAAATACGAAGCATTAAAAGCATATTTTAAGGAATTGGGAAGTGTAGCTGTTGCTTATTCCAGCGGAGTTGATTCCACATTTCTGTTATATACAGCTCATGAAGCAATTGGTGATAATGCTGTGGCAGTAACGGCGTCTTCATGTTCATTTCCAAAGCGTGAATTGAACGAGGCAAAGGAATATGCAAATAATCTGGGAGTAAGACACTATATTGTGGAATCTGAGGAGTTGGAAATCGAAGGATTTGCGCAGAATCCACCTAATAGATGTTATTTATGTAAACGAGAATTATTTGAAAAGATGTTTACCCTAGCAAAAGAACATGGGATTTCTTATGTGGTGGAAGGTTCAAACTTAGATGATAATGGGGATTATAGACCAGGACTACAAGCTATCGCTGAGCTAGGTGCCAAAAGCCCGCTAAGAGAAGTTGGGTTTACCAAGCAGGATATTAGAATACTATCTGCATATTTGGGAATACCAACAGCCACTAAACAATCCTTTGCATGCCTTGCCAGTCGATTCCCATATGGTGAAGAAATCAATGAGAAGAAGCTATCCATGGTGGATAAGGCAGAGCAGTATTTATTAGATTTGGGCTTTAACCAATTTAGAGTTCGTATTCACGGTGATGTGGCGAGAATCGAATTACAACCACAGGACTTCTCAAAAATGCTAGATGAAGAATTGCGAATTCGTATATACGATATTTTTAAAAGCTATGGCTTCAATTATGTTTCTCTTGATTTAAAGGGCTATCGTACGGGGAGTATGAATGAAGTGTTGAATATATAAATAGTAAAGTTCTAAAATGTAGATCAGAATATTTGTGTGGAAAATCACTATAAGTTTTTTTTATAGCTAGTTCTTATTTTTGGTTATTATTACACCTATTGACCTGATAGGTAATTAGAATTATAGTATGTACAAGCTAAAAACTTTAAAGAAAGGAGCAAGACAATATGAAGCCATTTTTAACAATGATAATTTGTTCATGTATGTGCATGTGTATGTGTAAAGTGCTATACACCCAAGCGAGAGAGAGCTTTGGGCGCATGGTTTATTGCCTTGCACCTAAAAGATAGATTCGTATATACGAAGATATCGCAGCCATCGCTTGGGAGAAACAAGCGGTGGCTTTTTTAGTATCAATTAATAACACTTCAGGGAGAGGAGAAAAGAAATGGCAGATATTACAGTAGGTGGCTCAGCAAGAGCTAGTAGAGATGACGTGGTTACAACAAGCAAGTCAAAGTTATCAGATTTATGGAAAAAAGAAGATTGGTTAACAATCTGGATTGGAGCAATTCTAATTGCAATTGCAGCAGTTTCTGTTTTGACAGGAGCATTTGATTTTTCAGCGGCTAAGTTTTCTACATGGGGAAATGGAGTGAGCGTATTTGAACAGCTTTCCACAGGAGCTTTTTGGTTTTCACTTATTAGAACATTTCTTGTAACAGGAGTTTTATTCACAGCCGGCATTAAGTTAAAAGGGGAGTCAGTTAAGAAATATTTACCAGCGTATTCAACATTGTTTGCTCTGGCAATTTTGGTTAGATTTATTTCTGCTGAGTATACATTAAACAGATATCTTGAGTGGGCTTTCTGGGCATTAATAGTTGGCCTTGTTATTTCAAATACAGTGGGAGTGCCAAAGTGGTTAAAGCCAGCAGTACAAACTGAATATTATATCAAGGCTGGTCTTGTAGTTATGGGATTTTCAGTTTTATTCTCAAACATTATTAATTTTGGTTTATATGGACTTGGAATTGCATGGATTGTTACACCAGTAGTAATTATATTTATGTGGTTCTTTGGAACAAAAGTATTAAAAATCGATAACAAGCCTCTTGTAATTACACTTGCAACAGCAACATCTGTCTGCGGTACATCAGCAGCTATTGCAGCAGGTGCATCTTCAAAGGCAAAGAAGACAGATCTTTCACTTGCAGTTTCAATCTCAATTATCTTTACAGTAATTATGATGGTATTTGAGCCTATTATTATCAAGGCAACTGGCCTTGGCGAGCTTATGGGAGGAGCTCTTATAGGTGGTACAGTTGATTCAACTGGTGCAGTAACGGTTGCAGGAACTGCCCTTGGTGAAACAGCTCAGACAGCTGCCGTATTGGTTAAATCAATTCAGAATATTTTAATTGGATTTATTGCATTTGCGGTAGCAATATTCTTCACTACTCATGTTGAAGGCGGAAATGATAAGTCTAACGTCTCAGCAGCAGAGATTTGGTATAGACTTCCAAAGTTTATTCTAGGATTCTTTGCAGCATCACTTATTGCATCATTCATTTTCCTTCCAACAGTCGGAAAAGACTCTGTGGCAGGAATCAATAGTGTACTTGATCAATACAAGAACTGGGCATTTGTACTTGCATTTACAAGCATCGGCCTCGATACAAATTTTAAAGAAATCAAGGAGCAGTTTAGAGGTGGCAAGCCACTTACACTCTATGTAGTAGGGCAGTTATTTAACATTGTTCTTACATTTATAGCAGTATATATTTTACTATCTGGAAAGTTTTTCCCTATTCCAGTATTGAACTAGGAGGTATTACATGAAAAAGGCATCCCCATTAAGAAAAATCAGACGAGCAATTAAAATCTTCCTTATTTTTCTAATTGTGACAACCGTTATTTATATTATGGCAAATGGCCTTGGCTTAGTAGAAGGCTTAGACTTTGGGGCAGGAGCATATTATTATGCGGATATACCGGAGTTTGCAAAATATGTAAATGCTACACATTTTTCGTCTGATTTTCCAATGTGGGTGCACATAGTATTGTTTCTATTATGGGGAGGGTTGATGTATAGATTATGGTCATGGCTTGAAAAAAAGCTGTGATTCTACACTTCAGTGGCTTTTGAGGTTCAGGCATAAATTCGACCGGATATGATTATCATATCCGGTTTTTTTTGTTAGTATTTGAATCTATATTATTGCAAATATTTATATAATCAAATAATATATTACCTAGTAAGTTAGTCTGCGAATAAATTGAGAGAATAGGGGAACGAAAAATGACTATCCAACAGGTAATGTATGCACTTACAATTGAAGAATATGGCTCGATGAACAAGGCAGCTGAGAAGCTTTATATTGTTCAACCAACACTTACAAGTGCTATTCAGGAGCTTGAGAATGAAGTCGGAATTACGATTTTCATGCGTACGAACAAGGGAGTTATAGTAACTCCAGAGGGTGAGGAGTTCTTAAATGATATTCGAGGGCTCTATCATCAATATGAGAATGTACTGCAGAAATATGCTGGTGAGGGAACATACAAGAGAAAGTTTGGTGTTAGCACTCAGCATTATTCTTTTGCTGTAAAAGCATTTATTGAAATGGCAAAGCAGTACGATATGAATGAGTTTGACTTTGCCATTCGAGAAACTAGAACTCGAACAATTATCAATGATGTTGGAAGTCTAAAAAGTGAGATAGGTGTTATTTATAGAAGTGCACATAACGAGAAGATGCTTAATAAGCTTTTGTCAGTTCAGGGGTTAGAATTTACACCGCTCGTTCAGTGTTATGCGTGTGTTTATTTATGGGCAGGTCATCCTTTGGCAAAGGAAAAATATATTACTTTTGATATGCTTGAGCCTTATCCATGCTTCTCCTTTGAACAAAATGAGGATAGTGATTTCTTGGATGAGGAAATCTTGGGTGAGAATGATTACGCGAAGAAAATCAAGGTGACAGATCGTCAGACCATGCTTGATTTATTAGTTGGACTCAATGGATACACATTATGCTCAGGTATCTTTGCTAAAGAGGCTACTGCTGAGGATTATGTTGTTGTTCCATATAAGGAGGATGAAGAAAATCCTAATAGTCTTATGGAAATTGGCTACATAACGAAGAAAAATACTATCCTTAGTAAGGTGGGAGAAAAGTACATTGAGGAGCTAAAAAGTGGCTTAGAATCACTTGATGTAGTTGTTATAGATTAAGTTGATAACTAGTTATCATTTATTGTAGGAACCAGGTTTATTGACCTGGTTCTTTTGTTTTGTTAATATCCTACTAAACCGATAGGTAAATAGATTATAAGAGGTTGGAGAAAATGATTAAGAAAATAGGGTATGGTCTAGAGTATTTCGTTTTAATTATTTCAGTAATTGTACTGTGGCAGTTATTAAACCTGACAGGTAATTTGAATCCAGTCATTTTGCCAGCACCCATAAAGGTTTGGAATTCTTTTATAGCATTATTAGTGAATGGAACATTAATTGAAAATCTTGTCATAAGTGTTTCAAGAGTATTAAAGGGATATGCACTTGCAATGATACTTGGACTTATCCTTGGAGTATTCATCGGATTGTTTAAACACATTAGACGTTTGACAGATTTGTTAATTCAAATCATAAAACCAATTCCACCAATAGCATGGATACCACTTGTTATTCTCTGGTTTGGAATTGGTGAATCTGGAAAAGTGTTTCTGATTTTCTTAGGTGGATTTTTCACAATGCTAATTAATGTTGTTGATGGCATAAGACAAGCTGATGAAAAACTTTTGGAGGTTTCCAAAACTGTTGAGACACCATTTCTAAAGCATGTTTTTAAAGTAATTATTCCTGGAGCAGCGCCAAATATATTTACGGGATTTCGAGTGGGATTAAGTTCCTGTTGGATGTGTGTTGTGGCAGCTGAGTTAGTATCTAGCAACACTGGACTTGGTTACATGATCATGAATGCAAGGCAATTTGGCCAGACTGATGTGGTAATCGTCGGAATGTTGATTATTGGACTTATAGGAAAGCTAATGGATTCCTTATTAAAAATAATAGAGGGCAGGGTTATTAAATGGGCGTAAATGATTATGTAAAGGTAAAAGACTTTAATAAGTTTTTTGAAAAAGATGGGGAACGATTTCAAGTTTTAAAAGACATTAATCTTGAAGTTAAAGAAGGTGAATTTGTCTGTATCGTCGGGGCGAGCGGATGTGGAAAAAGTACATTGCTTCGCTCCGTAGCAGGACTAGATGTTGAATATTTTGGGGAGGTTACAGTAAATGGAGAAAGAGTTAGTAGACCAGAAAAAACTAGAGGAATGGTTTTTCAGGAGCATCGCTTATTTCCTTGGATGAATATTGAAGATAACATTTCTTATGTTTTAAACGAAGGTACAAAAGAGGAAAAGAAGGAAAAGGTAAGAAAACTAATTGAATTGGTTGGATTAAAAGGCTTTGAAAAGGCATATCCCAAACAGCTTTCAGGAGGCATGGCCCAGAGAGCTGGAATAGCCAGAGCATTAGTAAACCAACCGGAATTATTACTTCTTGATGAACCCTTTGGCGCATTGGATGCTTTCACAAAAATTCAAATGCAACAGGAAGTAAAAAGAATTCATAAGCAGGAAGGAACAACAATGATACTTGTAACTCATGATATAGACGAGGCAGTCTTTCTTGCAGATAGGATAGTAGTCATGTCCTCGAGACCGGGGACGATTAAGAGAATAGTAAATGTAGAGTTATCCGAGCCTAGAAATCGTAATAATGAGGAGTTTTTAAAGATTAGAAAACTGGTATTTAACGAGTTCTTCGCCGAGAGACAAATAGATTTAGACTATGTAATTTAGCAATAGAAAAGGAGAAAAGATTATGAAGAGAAAATTACTTAGCACATTATTAATCGCAGGGGTTGTATTAAGTTCATTGGTTGGTTGTGGTTCATCTGATGCCGCTTCAACAGGGGATGCTGCTTCCACAGCAGATGTTTCTGCTAATGAGACAAGTACAGTGGCAACTGGAAAAGAAGGGGTAACAGCAGACACAGTTAATATTGCCATTCAGCCATCAGGCGCATTTATTCCACTTATCATCGCAAGGGAAGAAGGTTGGCTAGAGGACGCACTTTCAGAATATGGTGTTGAGGTTGTTTGGAATGATTTCGAGTCAGGTCCACCAATTAATGAATCAATGGCAGCAGATCTTTCTGATATAGGTACTCTTGGAGATGTTCCTACCGTTTCAGCGATTGCTGCTGGGCAGGATAATCAGGTTATTTTAATCGCAGCAGAAGGCGAGAGAGCATATGCAATTCTTACAGCTGCAGATTCAGATGTTGAGTCAATTTCAGATTTAAAGGGTAAAACAATTGCTACTACACTTGGTTCGACAGGACATAATCTATTTGAGAAGGCACTTTCATCAGAGGGATTATCATTTGATGATGTAAGCCTTGTAAATATTTCAGCAGGTGATGCAGGAACAGTTTTATCAACAGGCGAAGCTGATGCAGTTGCGATTTGGGAGCCAAATGTAACAAGACTCGTTGAAAATGGTACAGCTAAAGTTCTTACATATGGTGGAGATGTAGGACTCCTTGGTGTAAATCCTCTTGTTGCTGATAGTAAGTTTGCAGCTGAGAACCCAACAATAATCAAAGTAGTAGCAGAACAGTATGCACGTGGTGTTGATGAAATCGACAATATTTCTGATGATACACTTGCTGCAGTTGCAGAGTACCTTTCACTTGACGAGGAGCAGGTGCTTACAGTTGCTAGTAATTGGGATTATACAGTGGAAATCACTGATGCAGATATCGAAGGACTTCAGGATACAATCAGCTTTTTAGTTAAGATTGGTAATTTGACAGAGGAGTATTCGATTAAGGATTACATTTACAATGCAAATTAATTAAGTTTGGGGTGTGAGAAGATGGCAGAACTATTATATTCACCACAGGAAGAAAGATTAAAAGAGAATAGTGGAAAAGTATTGCTTGAGGGTAGAGCAAATCGTATATACGAATCTTTTCAGAATTCAAAATCTGTGGTTGATGTCCAAAGAGCTAAATATTTTACAGAGTCATTTAAAGAGACAGAGGGCGAGAATCTTTCTCTTAGATGGGCGAAGGCTCTTTATAAAATAGCAAAAAATATTGAAGTAGTTATTGATGAAAATCAGCTTATTGTTGGTCGTGGTGGAAAAGAAGGAAAATATGGAATTATATATCCTGAATTAGACGGATGCTTTTTAAAGCAGTTCGTGAAGCAGGCCAGCAGTAGAGTTGAATCACCATTTGAAATTGAAGATGAAGATATAAGAGTAATTGAAGAAGAAATAGCACCATATTGGGAAGGTAAAACCTATTATGAGGATTTCTCAAAATCCATGCCTGATGATGTATTAAAGATTACATATGATCCAAAGGATTTATTTTCATCGAGATTTATTTTAAATGAATCATCATCTATGCGCTCAGCACTCCAGTGGGTTCATGATTATAAAAAAGGAATCGATTTAGGCTTTGAGGCAATAAAACAAGAGGCTCTAGATGCACTTGATACTTTGGATGATTTAAATCCAGAAGATTCAATTGATAAAGCCGATTTCTATAAAAGCGTGATAATAGTTTCCGATGCCATAATTCTTTGGGCAAAACGCCACGGGGATAAAGCTTTTGAATTAGCAAAGAGAGAGACAGACGAAAATAGAAAAGCAGAGCTTTTAGAGATTTCAAGAATCTGCTACAAGGTGCCAGCAAAACCAGCTGAGACATTCCATGAGGCTATACAAGCTCAGTGGCTTATCCAGATGTTTTCTAGATTAGAGCAAAAAACTGGTGCCACAATTTCCAATGGCAGAATGGATCAGTATCTTTATCCATATTATAAGAAAGACTTGGAAGAGGGAAGAATCACAAGAGATAGGGCGAAGGAATTGTTCCAGTGTTTATGGCTTGCAATGGCTCAGTATCAGGATTTATTTGTTAGCCCAGCAGGAGTTAAGTTCCATGAAGGATATGCTCATTGGGAGGCAGTTACTATTGGTGGAGTTGATGAATCAGGGCAGGATGCTACAAATGATTTATCCTATATCCTACTTGAAAATAAAAGGGAGTTTCCACTAAATTATCCAGATTTAGCTGCAAGAATTCATTCAGGTAGTCCTGAAAAATTTCTTCGTGAAATAGCTCTAACTATAAAGGATGGTTCTGGATTCCCTAAGCTACTAAATGATGAGGAAATTATTCCAATTCTTGTATCCAAGGGGGCTGATTTTGCATCAGCAAATGATTATTCGGTATCTGGATGCACTGAGGTGAGGATGCCAAATCTAGATACATTCACTACACCATGTCCTTTCATTAATTTGGGTGCAATATTAGAGCTTACTTTGTACAATGGCCGAATGCCAAAGTATGGAAATGAGTTGCTTACTATTGAGACAGGTGAAGTAAGTAACTTTAGTACATATGAGGAGTTTGAGGAAGCATTTATTGCTCAGGAAAAATACATTTTAAAAGAAGCCCTCAGACAGCAGTTTGTAGCTAATCGTACTAGACCAAAGCATTTTGCATCGCCACTTGGTTCATCACTTCACAAGCTTTGCATGGCAGCTGGTAAGGATTTACATAGCCAAAAAATCGAAGGTGGATTTGATGCAGGATTCTTCGACTTTATTGGTTTTGGCACAGCTAGTGATTCATTGGCAGCAATAAAGAAATGTGTTTACGAAGAAAAAACTGTTACATGGCAGGATTTGTTGGAGGCACTAAAAAATAATTTTGAAGGTGCGGAGGTTGTTAGACAAAGACTTCTCAATGCTCCAAAGTACGGCAATGATGATGAATATGTAGATTCAATTGCAAAGCGAATTGACGGTGAAGCAGTTAAATTTATGAATGAGAATGCAAAGAAGATTGGCATTTACATGGATTTGAGATATGTTTCTCAATCTGTAAATGTTCCTTTTGGAACAGTGGTTGGTGCAACACCTAATGGACGTTTTGCAGGAACAGCACTTTCTGATGGTTCATCAGCGTCCCAGGGAGCAGATGAGAATGGACCAACAGCAGTACTTCTTTCAAACTATAAGACTAAGAATACAAATTACAACAATAGAGCAGCTCGATTATTAAATATAAAGCTTACACCATCATCTGTTGCAGGTGACATTGGAACAAAGAAGCTGGTTCAGTTTATCAAGAGCTGGAGAGATTTAAAGTTATGGCATTTACAGTTCAACATTATTAATAGGGAGACCCTTCTGGCTGCACGGAAAAATCCTGAAAATTATAGGAGCTTGTTAGTTAGAGTGGCAGGGTATAGTGCATACTTTGTAGAACTATCCGAAAGCTTGCAGGACGATGTGATTAATCGTACAGCTCATGATGAGATTGCATAATTTATGGAAAAAACAGTTAAGGGAAGAATATTTAATATTCAGAGATTTTCTATACATGATGGACCTGGAATCCGTACGGTAGTCTTTTTAAAAGGCTGTCCACTACGATGTAAGTGGTGTGCAAATCCAGAATCCCAAAATCCAGATATAGAAATCGCATGGACAAGTAAAAAGTGCATACGGTGTGGAGAATGTTTGCGAGGCGCTTTGGATTGCAATCCATTTTTTGAAGAGGATGAGTTGTTCTGGGGAGATTTAGGAGAAGAAGATCCAAACACAATCAGACATACCTGCCCATCAACAGCGTTGCATACAATTGGCTTTGATGCGACTGTCAAAGAAATATTGGCAAAGATTGGCAGGGATTCTATCTTTTATGGAGATGAAGAGGGCGGTTTGACAATAAGTGGGGGTGAACCTCTGCTTCAGCCTAAATTCACTTATCATTTGCTAAAGGCTGCAAAGGATAATGGAATTAACACTACAATAGAGACCACTGGATTTGGCAATACAGCTGATTTTATAAAAATTGCTGGAAAGCTTGATTATCTCATTATGGATATTAAATCCCTAGATGATGAAGTTCATAAAAAATGGACAGGAGTTAGTAATGAGCGAATTCTTGATAATTTTAGTTTGATTAAGAAAAGCTTTCCGGATTTACCAATACATATACGAACACCTATTATTCCTGGTGTTAATGATGATGAAAAGTCAATTTCTCAAATTCATGACTTTATTGGTAATTGTAAGAATATAAGATATGAGCTCCTTAAATATCACAAACTGGGAGTTCCTAAATATGAGTCACTTCATCGAATGTATCCCATGGGGGATGCAGATTTAGATGATGAAATATTCGAAGAACTGAAAGCGCACGAGTTCAACAACATTCCTTCGCAATTGGAGGACATAGGTTGGCAAAAGGGTGCAGGAATTTAGGGACAAGAGGTGACTATTTATGGGATACAATACACAACTTTTGCATGCAGGAGTAAATAGAGAATTAAAAGGAGCAACACTACCTCCAATATATCAGAACACTGCTTTTCAGCAGGAATCAGCGGAGGACTTAGCTGGAATATTTGCCAATAAAAAACCAGGATTTTGTTACACACGAGTTGCTAATCCAACGGTATCAGCATTTGAAGATCGCATAACAAAACTAGAGGGAGGAATTGGTTCTGTAGCGTGTTCCTCCGGCATGGCAGCAATTTCTATGGCTTTGTTAAATATCTTGCAAACTGGGGATGAAATTATTTCTTCAGCTAGTTTATATGGTGGTTCCATTGATTTATTCAGAGACATAGAGGCCTTTGGTATAAAAACAAATTATGTGGCAAATAATAACTGGGAAGAAATAGAAAACGCTTTTACGGATAGAACCAAGGTGGTATTTGCAGAGACCATCGGGAATCCCTGTTTGGACGTAACAGACATTGATAAATTAGCAGAAATTGCACATTCTCATGGCGTGCCATTAATTATCGATAATACAACAGCTACTACTTATTTAATAAAGGCCATTGAGCATGGTGCTGACATTGTAGTTAATTCTTCATCAAAATATATAAATGGAAATAGTAATTCCATTAGTGGAGTTCTCACAGACAGCGGACATTTTAAGTGGACAAAGGAAAAATATCCAGTTTTAGCGGAGCATATAAAGTTTGGGCCATTTGCCTACATATCAAAGCTAAGAAGTGGTTTATATCGAAATGTGGGGACAAGCCTATCTCCATTTAATGCATATCTTAACTTGCTTGGTATTGAGACCTTAGGACTTAGGATGAAGCAACAATGCGAAAACGCATATACGTTAGCAAAATGGTTTGAGGATAACACAGATATAAAGGTTAATTACCCAGGACTTAAATCTAGCCCATGGAATGAGATAGCTAAGAAAGAATTGGAAGGAGGCTATGGGGCTATTATCACTATCAGGGTTGGCTCCAAGGAAAAAGCTTTTGAAATAATGAATAAGCTAACAATTCCATATATTCTTTCAAATATTGGGGATACAAAAACACTGGTTGTACATCCTTCATCTACGATTTCACTACATAGCACTGAAAAAGAATTAGAGGATGCCGGGGTATTCGATGACTTAATTCGTATATCCGTAGGAATCGAGGATGTAGAGGATTTAATCGCAGATTTTAATCAAGCGATTAGTAAATAATTAAGGAGTTTAAAAATGGCAGAAAAAATTGATTATAAGGCTCTGAAGGCTGGCGGCTTCATGACACAAGTTCAAAAAGGATATGGAAGTCTTCGACTTGCTGTAGTTGGAGGAAACCTAGATGCAAATGCAATCAAAGTAGTTGCTGAGGTTGCAGAGAAGTATGGACACGGATATGTTCATATGACATCACGTCAAGGTATTGAGATTCCGTTTATTCATGTTAATGATTTGGAGGCTGTAAAAAAAGAACTTGAGGAAGGAGGCGTATACACTGGTGTTTGTGGTCCTAGAGTAAGAACTATCACAGCATGTCAGGGTTCAGAGATTTGTCCATCAGGATGTATTGATACATATACATTAGCAAAAGAGTTAAATGACAGATACTTTGGACGAGAGCTTCCACATAAATTTAAATTTGGTGTTACAGGCTGTCAGAACAACTGCTTAAAGGCAGAGGAAAATGATGTTGGAATCAAGGGTGGTATGACAGTTGAATACAAGGAAGATGCTTGTATTTCATGCGGAGTGTGTGTAAAGGCTTGCCGTGAGTCTGCTCTTAAGATGGAAGATGGCAAGGTGACAATAGATAGAAGTAAGTGCAATAACTGTGCACGTTGCGTTAAGAGTTGCCCAACGGATGCTTGGGAAGGAACTCCAGGATATATCGTATCCTTTGGTGGAACATTTGGAAACAAGATTTACAAGGCTGAGCAGCTTCTTCCTATTATTCGTGATAAGGAAACTTTATTTAGAGTTACAGACGCAGCTATCGATTATTTCCAGGCTAATGCAAAACCAAGTGAGAGATTTAGAGCAACACTTCAAAGACTTGGAGATGATGGCTTGAAGGAAGTAATAACAACGGCATATGAGGGAGGTAATTAAAATGGCAGAGGTTTTAGAATTTGATGAGAGTGTAGATATTACTGATAAGGTATGTCCTTTAACATTTGTTACTGCTAAGGTGGCAATTGAGGAACTTGATGATGGACAGGTACTTGCAGTTCGAATGAATGATGGTGAGCCAGTGCAGAATGTACCTAGATCCTTCAAGGAAGATGGACATCAGGTGCTCAAGCTTACTGATAATGAAGATGGCACTTATACACTATATGTTAGAAAGGTTGAGGAATAATATGGCAGCTAGAGTTTATGCAGATGACTTTAAGGCAAAAGTTTTAGATAGTGAATTGCCAGTATTAGTGGACTTTTATTCTGATTCATGTGTAGCGTGCAAAAAGCTTGCACCTGTTCTTTGTGAAGTTGAGGAAGAATACGAAGGAAAGATAAATGTCTTTAAGGTAAATACAAACTACGACGAGGGCCTGGCAGTTGAATACAATGTAAAGTCAAATCCAACACTTGTGTTATTTAAGGATGGAAAAGACGTTGATAAGCAAATTGGTGCAAAGGACTATGATGATTTGATAGATTGGATTGATGCAAATATTTAATGGGAGGATGATAAAAAATGACAATCACAGTAGCAGGAGAGAAAAAGGAGTACAAGGAAGGATTAACACTTCCAGAACTTATTGAAGCAGAGGATGTTGAGACTCCTCAGTACGTAACAGTTTCAATTAATGATGAGTTTGTTTTAACAGAGAATAGAGAATCTACAGTTTTAAAAGAGGGAGATTCAGTTGAGTTCTTATACTTTATGGGAGGCGGACAGTAATGGCAATGACAGATGAACAAATCGAACGTTATAGCCGCCACATTATTCTGAAAGAAGTAGGAGCAAAGGGACAGAAGAAACTCCTTAATGCAAAAGTATTAATCATTGGAGCAGGCGGACTTGGAGCTCCTGCTGCAATGTACTTGGCAGCGGCAGGCGTTGGCACAATTGGTATTGTAGACGCTGATGAGGTTGATTTATCAAATCTTCAGCGTCAGATTATTCATAGCACAGCAGATATTGGAAAACCAAAGGTAAAGTCTGCAAAGGAAACTATGAACGCAATGAATCCAGATGTAGAGGTAAAGACTTACCATATGTTTGTGGATTCAACAAATATTAGAGAATTAATTCGTGAATACGATTTTGTAATTGATGGAACAGATAATTTTCCAGCAAAGTTCTTGATTAATGATGCTTGTGTAATGGAAAAGAAGCCATTTTCACATGCAGGAATTATTAGATTTAAGGGCCAGCTTATGACTTATGTTCCAGGCGAAGGTCCATGCTATAGATGCGTATTCAAAAATCCACCACCAAAGGATGCGGTACCTACATGTAAGCAGGCTGGTGTAATAGGTGCAATGGGTGGTGTTATTGGCTCACTTCAGGCGATGGAGGCAATAAAGTACATTGTAGGAGTTGGAAAACTTCTCACAGGACATCTTCTTACATATGATGCAGTAAATCAGGAATTTAGAAAGATAAAACTTCCTTCAGAAACAAGCAAGTGTCCAGTATGCGGAGTCAATCCGACAATTACAGAGCTTATTGATTATGAACAGGAAGTATGCGAGGAGACCGCTGGACGATTTAAATAGGCTTCCCCTATAGGGGTGCTTGGCTCCAGTGGAGCCTGTTTAGCAACGACCGAGCTGGGAAGCGAGACAAGCTGTCACCAAAGGTGATTGATGAGGTGTTACATGAAAATAATAAGAATAAATTATCGTATATACGATGATATGGTTCGCTATGCCAAGGAACATCTTCCAGAGGAAGCTTGTGGCCTTATTGCAGGCACTGAGGATGAAGATGGTAATCGTATTATTGAAAAGGTATATTTTTTAGAGAATGTAGATCATGCCACTGACCATTTTACTTTGGATCCCAAGGATCAAATGACTGCTATTAAAGATATGCGTACTCTTGGATTAAAACAGTTGGGCAATTGGCATTCTCATCCTGAATCTCCATCTAGGCCATCAGAGGAGGATATAAGACTTTCCTTTGATTCTAAGGCAAGTTACATGATTCTATCTTTTATGGCTGAGAATCCAGTTCTAAATAGCTACCATGTGGAAGATGGTAAATATGATAAAGAAGATTTAAGAATTATTTCCGAGGATTATTTCTATTGAGATAATCCTCGGATTTTCTTTATATATGCGAAATATACTATAGCTTGTTATCAATCGAATTGATAACCGGCTATAGTTTTTGTTTAGGGTAAAACCTATTGCTTTAGTAGGTAATATATTATATTATCTATTCAACAAGAAAAACATAGCGAAAGGGTAGGTAATTCAAAATGAAAAAACTTTTAATTTCTTTTGTAAGACACAATTTTAGATTTGGACGAATGCAAAGCAACATGTGTTGTTATTATTGTTGTTAAAATAAAATTTTGTTGAATAAAGGAGATTAAAATTATGAGCAATTATAGATTCGAAACATTAGCACTTCACGTAGGACAGGAAAACCCAGATCCAGCATCTGATGCAAGAGCAGTACCTATTTACCAGACAACATCTTATGTATTTAGAGATTCACAGCATGCAGCTGACAGATTTGGTCTTGCTGATGCAGGAAATATTTACGGAAGACTTACTAATTCAACACAGGGTGTTTTAGAACAGAGAGTTGCAGCTATAGAAGGTGGTACAGCAGCACTTGCAGTTGCATCTGGCGCAGCAGCTATTACATACACAATCGAAGCACTTGCAGCAGGTGGCGGACACATTGTAGCACAGAAGACAATCTACGGTGGAAGCTACAACCTACTTGCACATACACTTCCACAGTACGGTGTAACAGCTACATTCGTAGATGCTCACAATCTTAAAGAGGTTGAGGATGCTATCCAGGAAGATACAAAGGCAATCTATATTGAGACACTTGGAAATCCAAATTCAGATATTCCAGATATTGATGCACTTGCAGAAATCGCTCATCGTCATGACCTTCCACTTGTAGTTGATAATACATTTGGAGCAGCTTATTGGGTTCGTCCAATCGAGCACGGCGCAGACATAGTTGTTCACTCAGCTACCAAGTTCTTCGGTGGACATGGAACAACACTTGGTGGTGTTATCGTAGAAGCTGGTACATATGATTGGAAGAAGAGCGGAAAGTTCCCAGCAATTGCAGAACCAAACCCAAGCTATCATGGTATTTCATTTGCAGATGCAACTGCACCAGCAGCTTTCGTTACATATATTAGAGCAATCCTTCTTCGTGATACAGGTGCTACAATTTCACCATTCAATGCATTCTTATTATTACAGGGAATTGAGACACTTCCGCTTAGACTTGATAGACATGCTGAGAATACAACAAAGGTGGTAGAGTTCTTAAAGAATCATCCAAAGGTTGCAAAGGTAAATCATCCTTCACTTGAGGATCATCCAGACCATGAGCTTTACAAGAAGTATTTCCCAAAGAATGGTGGAAGTATCTTTACATTTGAAATCAAGGGCGGTAAGGAGGCAGCATTCAAGTTTATTGATAATCTTCAGATTTTCTCAATTCTTGCAAATGTTGCTGACGTAAAGAGTCTTGTTATTCACCCAGCGACAACAACACATTCGCAGCTTACAGAGGATGAGCTCCTAGACCAGGGTATTACTCAGTCAACAATTCGTCTTTCAATTGGTACAGAGCATATTGATGACATCATTGAGGATCTTGAGA
>JAEEGH010011817.1_pt1 | contig 19729 bp, 17 predicted proteins | sample 9134181 | NCBI WGS metagenome assembly JAEEGH01 (sample SAMN16246544, study PRJNA631951) | gut metagenome | biome: gut microbiome; feature: rumen; material: DP-attached | host: Bos | place: Iran: Karaj | collected 2018-10 | reverse complement strand
TGAAGATGAGAGGTATTCAAAAGAAGAACTGGAATCAATTTTTGCAAGTACAACACTGAAAAAAAATCAATAGGCAAATGGATGTTATCATCGTCTCACCTTCACTTGACCCAACGAAGAATGTTAGCGGTTTGTCCTCTGTGACAAGATTCATCATAGAGAACAACCCACACCACAACTATATACATTTTGAATTAGGACGGAAGGATGGTGAAAAGGGGGGCATTTATAGAGTTGGTTCCATTATAAGTGGGTATAGAGCATGGAAGCAATTACTCCGTATGCATCGAGATGCAATTGTACATTATAACTTCCCATTGGAGAAGCCTAGCATCATACGAGATACGCCATATATGCGTGCGGTACTCAAAAATGGGAACAAGATGGTTATACACATTCATGGAGGTGTATATCTTTCATCCGAAAGCATCCCATTCCCATTCCGACAGATATTGAAATACGTATTTTCCTGGAACGTGCCTATCATTACACTGAGTGAGACGGAAGCTGAGGTGCTTAGAAAGAGATTCCATGCGAAACACGTAGTGTCATTACCGAACTGTATAGATTTGAAAGCAGCAAAAACATTTGATCGGAAATGCAAAGATGATTCTACTCCTCTTGCATTAGGCTATCTTGGTCGCATAACAAAGACAAAAGGTATGGACTATCTCTTGCAGGCTTGTTGTATATTAAAAGAACGCCATATCCCGTTTTGTCTTAAAATCGCAGGAGCAGAAGAGGTTGAAGGACAATATCTACCGCAGTTTAGCAAAGTGATCGGAAATCAGTTTGTGTATTCTGGAATAGTTAGTGGAGAGAGCAAGAACACATTTCTGCAGAGCCTTGATGTTCTTGCTATGCCTACCTTCTTTGAGGGACTACCAATGTCTCTTCTCGAATGTATGAGCTATGGTGCAGTACCAGTTATTACACCAGTTGGCAGCATCCCGACGGTAGTAACCGACCATCAAAATGGATTATTCATCAAAGTAAAAGATACACCATCCATCGTGGATGCAATTACTTACCTGCATACTGACAGAGACAAGTTAAAATTGATGAGTTCTGCTGCACGCAACTATATTTTCGAACACTTTGACTCTGATTCTTATATAGACAAACTCAATAATATCTATAGTACCTATTCATGTCATTTCAACTCAAAGCGCTAAATATTGTCTGCTCGCAAACAGAATTGAGCAAGATTCCTGATGGTAAGGTCCTCATCAATACTATCAACGCACACTCCTTTAATGTAGCACAGAAGGATGAGGTGTTTGCCAAGGCGCTCTCTACAATTGAGAATGGAAAATGGAGAAATGAACATGAGGAGGGATATGTGAAGTATCTTATTCCTGACGGTGCTGGTATTGTCATGGCTTGTCAATGGCTGAAAACTAAGAGCCAGCCAAAGGAACGCATTGCAGGATGGGATCTGTTTGCTTTTGAAATGCAAAGACTAAATGAGAAAGGAGAAAGGAGAAAGGAGAAATGCCGCGTGATGTTCCTGGGGGCTAGCAATAAGGTTTTGTCATTGATTCGTGAGCGGGCAGCTGTGGACTATCCTAATCTGGAAGTAGTGACCTATTCTCCTCCATTCAAACCAGAGTTCTCGGACGAGGACAATAAGGAAATGATACAGGCCATCAACAAGGCCAATCCAGACCTGCTATGGATAGGCATGACGGCACCCAAACAGGAGAAATGGACGTTCCAGCACTGGAAGGAATTGGATATTCATTGTCATGTGGGCGCCATCGGTGCGGTGTTCGACTTTTATGCAGGAACGGTGGAAAGGGCTCCCTTGTGGTGGCGGGAACACTCGATGGAATGGCTCTACAGGTTGCTTTTTGAGCCTAAGCCGTTGTGGAGGAGGTATGTGATTGGAATTCCTTTGTTCTTGTGGAACATTTTTAAAGAGAAGATAGGAAAGGAATAAAATGAGAGAATTATAATACTAACAATTAAAAAATTATAACTTATGTCAGACAAAGTAGAAATTGATTTGGAAGACCTCGACGACCTGAAAGACCTTATAGGCGACGAGAGAAAAGGAGCAAGTTATAGCTTCCAGAAAGTATTTGCCCATCTGGTGCTGAACTGGCAGTGGTATCTGCTTTCTTTAATCATCTGCATGAGCGCTGCCTACATCTATTTGCGCTATGCTCACCCCATCTATCAGGTGTCGGCCAGAATGCTGGTGAAGGATGAGGAACAGAAAGTAAGGACTTCAGCCAAGCAGATGCTTCCTAACATGGAAGACTTCGGTATTATGAATAACTCCAGTGGTTTCGAAAATGAGATAGAGATACTACAGTCGCCAGTCACGGTACATGATGCCGTGAAGCGCCTGAAACTCTATACGGACTATCAGCTCGATGGGCGCATTCGGAACCAGTTGCTCTATGCCGACCAGCCGGTCAGCGTAGACCTCGACCCAATGTCGCTCGACTCGCTGGACTACTATATGCTGGAGGGCATCCGTTCCATAAAGATAGCTATCATGAAGAAAGAAAAGGGCTATCATGCCGACATTGGGCTGGTTTACAACGGGAAGGTCATGAAGAAGTATAGTGAAGACATAGATTCGCTTGGCACATCACTCAAGACAGATTATGGTACAATCTCTTTCTTGAGCAACCCAAAGTATAAAACATACAAAGAAGACCGCTTCAAGAAGGGATCAGCACTGCTTGTCACCATACGTCCGCCTATGGTGGTAGCGCTTGACTATATGCAACGGTTGAAGGTGGAACCGACCTCGAAGAAAACCACGATAGCGTCCATCACACTCAATGACGAGAGCGTTATCCGAGGTGTCGACTTCATCAACGCGCTCGTGCTTTGCTATAACGACCAGGCCAATATAGACAAAGACGAAATAGCACGGAAGACGGAGGAGTTCATCAACGAGCGCTTAGAGAAGATTGATGCCGAGTTGGGGACGACGGAGAGTTCTTTAGAGAGCTATAAGCGCCGTAACGCGGTCACTCAATTAGAGGCTGACGCAGCACAATCACTACAACTCTCGGCCCAATATGCGGCACGTCTGGCTGATATCAACACGCAGTTGCAACTGCTTGACTATCTGCAACAATATGTGGACAGCCCTGATAACCGCTATAAACTGATACCTGCCAATATAGGCATGAACGATCAGGCATCGACGCAATTGATAGCGGACTACAACAGAACGGTTCAGGAGCGTAATCGGCTGATACGTAGTGCCAGCGATCAGTCGCCTCAGGTGCAGACGCTTACCGCTACGCTTAACGATCTGGAGGCTTCCATCAAACAGGCACTCGCACAGGCCCGTCATTCTGCCGAACTGCAGCGCAGCTCCATTCAGGGTCAGTATGCCAGGTATCAGGGCCGTGTCGGCAGCACACCTGAACAGGAGCGTGTGCTCAACCAGATAGGCCGCCAGCAGGAAGTGCGCTCTGGTCTTTACTTGCTACTGTTACAGAAACGCGAGGAGAATAGTATTTCCCTGGCAGCAACGGCTGACAAGGGAAAACTCATTGCCGCCCCCCTGAACAGGGGAAAGGTAAGCCCGCGAAAAAACACGATTCTTCTAACAGCCTTCATGATGGGTCTGCTCATCCCGTTTGTCATTTTGTTTATCCGACAAATGCTGCGCTATCGCATAGAAGGTCACGATGATGTTGCCTCACTCACCAATGTGCCTATCGTGGCCGATGTGCCTGTGGCCAGCGAAAAGGCGAAGACCGCTGCGGGCATTGTGGTACAGGCTGACAAGAATACCCAGATGGACGAGGTGTTCCGCTCGCTGCGCACCAATCTGCAGTTTATGATGGTAGAGAACGAGAAAATCATCCTATTCACCTCGGGCACTTCAGGCGAAGGCAAAACGTTCCTCGCTGCCAACCTCGCAGTGTCGTTTGCACTGCTCGGCATGAAGGTTGTCCTTGTTGGATGTGACATCCGAAAACCAGCTCTCGGACGACTGTTCGGGACGTCAAACTCAAAACAGGGCCTCACCAATCTGCTCAGGGCAGAGCATGTCACGGCAGAGGATCTGCGCATAGAGACATGCAGTTCTGGAGTGAACCCCAATCTTGACCTCCTGTTGTCGGGTCCTGTTCCTCCGAATCCTACAGAGCTCCTGAGCAGAAAGACTCTGAAGGAGTTGCTCGATCTGCTGAGCGAGACGTACGATTACATTATCCTCGACTCTGCTCCCGTGGGGCTGGTCACCGACACGCTGCAGTTGGCCCGCTATGCCAATGTCTGCTGCTTCGTCTGCCGTGCTGACTATTCACCGAAGTCAAACGTCGCACTGCTCGATTCACTGACCCAAGAAAACAAACTTCCTAATGCCTGCGTGGTACTCAACGGAGTGGATATGTCGAAGAGGAAGTATGGCTACTATTATGGCTATGGTCGTTACGGCAAATATGGCCGCTATGGTTATGGTAAATACGGCTATGGTAGGTATGGCAGTTACGGCAATTATGGAAATTACGGTAACTATGTCGCCTCACATTACGGTAACAAGGATGATGATAGTATAAAGAAATGACAATAGATATAAAAATTCCAAGGGTAGCGGTGGAGGTGGCAGTAACGGCGGAGGCAACGACGTGAACTAAAGCCGACGGGCCATCCCGAAAACACGACGAGAGGACTGACAGACTAAGAGAGCTGCCGGTCCTCTTTTTTGTCAATCCCATCAATTACTAATGAAGCTTAGTTTTCTTTTTTCTTCTGGTGTTCCTAATGTGTCTATTTATGGTTTTTGCGGTCTGGAACACATAAAAAAATATAAAAGTGACTGATTTTGAGTAATAGTATAAACGAAAATGCGAGAAATTGAATTCAATTCACTATCTTTGTGGCTATAATAAGTATTGATGGAAGATTTATATAATGAGCGACATAAAGGAATATCAAAGCGCGGTTAACGTCATCAAAACTGCGATCTTACAGAGTCAGGCCCGGGCTGCCAAGGCTGTCAACCAAGAACAGTTGGCCCTTTACTATGGTATTGGTAGATACGTATCGGCAAACACCCGTAAGAAGAATTGGGGTCAAGGAGCTATTGAAGCTATCAGCAACCAATTAAAGCTGGAACTGCCAGGACTTCGTGGTTTTTCTGTAAGGAATATCAAGAATATGCGTATATTCTATGAGGGTTGGAGTATGCTCGAGCGCCCTAATTCGGCAGTTACGACTGCCAAATTTACAGAAATTAACATGAATTCATCAGAAGACCCTGCCTCCAAAGGAAGAACTGCAACGCGTGTTTGAGGAGAGTAGTACTCGATAGTGTGGAGAAAGGATTATTTGCCGCAGAATATGAAAGAAATAAAGAATATCGCATTCGACTTTGGAGGTGTGGTGCTGGCATTGAGTCTTGAAGGGGCCATCAAGACCTTCGAGAAGATAGGCGTCAGGGATGCCCGTCAGCGTTTGGATGCCTTTCATCAGAAAGGCGTGTTTGAGGATTTGGAGGCAGGACGTATCAGCATGGAGGAGTTCCGCGTAGCCATGTGCCAACTCGCAGGAAAGAAAGTCTCCCTGCAAGACTGCTACGAGGCTTGGCATGGGTATGTGGACTATGTCCCACAGCAGAATCTCGACATGCTGCTCCGTCTGCGCGGGAAAGGGTATCAGGTGTGCCTGCTTTCGAATACCAATCCCTTTATGATGATGTGGGCAGAGAGTCCTGAGTTCGATGGGCAAGGGCATCCTGTCAGCTACTACTTCGACAAGCTCTATCTCAGCTATCAGTGCGGGGTCATGAAACCTGCACCAAAGATCTTCCAGATGATGCTTGAGGGACAGAATGCCCTGCCTGAAGAAACGCTCTTCATCGACGACAGCGAGACCAACGTCAAGGTGGCTCAGTCCTTAGGCATCCATACCCTCTGCCCCCACGACAATGAGGACTGGACCCGCTTCCCGGAGATCCAGGAACTGCTTTTGGAATAACGCTAAAATCTCAGTTTAAAACACTAACTATGCAACAAATTTTAAGTATTGAAGGATATGATACGATTGGAAAAATTTAGGGTTTGGTTATTATTTGCTGTCCTTACCATTTGCGGAACGGCCAGTTTTGTCTCGTGCTCTTCAAATAAGGATAATGCTATAGAGCAGAGCAACATAACAACTATTGCCGATAAGGTTTGGGCTTTCAGTCAGGCCCATCCGGACGGATTCACGCTTGACATCCGCACGATGACGGAGCCGACGGAGGGAATAGCCGTCAGTTATGCAGCTATCCAGAACAGCCATTCGCGCGACCAACTCGACAAGGTGGTAAGCCATGCCATGCAGCACGACGGCTATGTAGGCGGTTGGTTCAATAGTGAGGATGGCCTTTATTACTTCGACAGTACAAAGCTATTCCCAGAGAACGACCTGAAAGGTGCTATCCAGTTCGGAAAGGAGAACGGCCAACTCTCAGTTTTCATCCTGTCAACCTATACAGAGATTCCCATTGATGGAAAGGTTGCGGAGATCCTGGACAGGGGAACTATCCTTTTTGGTACTACTGGAGACTACAGACCTTTATCATTCTGCGAACCCGATGGGACATATTGGGGCTTTGGTATTGAGGTAGCAAATGAGATAGCGAAGAGGCTGGGGGTAGCACCAGAGTTCAGAAAGACCTCATGGCCTACGCTGACGGCAGATGTACTAACGGAGCCTCAGTTGTTCGACCTCGCCATTGGTGGAATAACCATTACCGATACCCGGCGTGAGACCATGCTGATGAGCGAGGGCTATCTGGCTAATGGCAAGACCATCCTATGCAGAGCTTCGGAGGCCCACCGCTACCAGTCGTTGGCCGACATCGACAAGCCTGAAGTCCGTGTGATGGTGAATCCTGGCGGGCTGAATGAGAAGTTTGCCAACGAGAACCTGACGCATGCAAATATCATCGTTCATCAGAAGAACGAGGAAATACCGACACTTGTAGCCGAAGGTGAAGCCGACGTGATGATTACGGAAATTACAGAGGCTCCTTATTATGTGCAGACTGACACCCGACTTGCAGCCCCACTATTGGACGCTCCCTTTACTCATGGTGAAATCGGTGTGCTGATGCAGAAGGGGCAGGAGGATCTGCTACAGATGGTGAACAATATCATCCGTCAGATGAAGGCAGACGGCTCTCTTCGCAAACTGCATGAAAAGTACGGATTAGTGTATGCCCTTTGAAAATGCCTTTGCAGAAAAATATTGAGTATGTACTATCAGCGACTGTCGGACGAGCGTGTTTTCGCCAGACGAGAGGCTTCGATGGGTGCAGCCCGTACCTGCGAGGCAGCAATCCCAGCACCGATGGCACGCGAGGATATGGATTTTTCTATTTGCGAGGATATGGTTATGGAACAGAAGAGGACTACACCAGAGTTTATTACAGAGCTGCAGCCGAACGAGATCTTTGTCTTTGGCAGCAACCTGAAGGGAATGCATGGCGGCGGGGCAGCTTATATTGCCTACCGCAAGTTTGGAGCTGTTATGGGTCAGGGCGTGGGTCTGCAAGGCCAGAGCTATGCCATCCCGACGATGCAGGGTGGGGTAGAGACCATCAAGCCCTACGTGGATGAGTTTATCGCATTTGCCAAGGAGCATCAGAATCTGACGTTCCTCGTCACCCGCATTGGCTGTGGCATCGCAGGATTCACCGATGATGAGATTTCTCCCCTGTTCGAGAAGGCTCACGACGTGGAGAATATTGTGCTGCCACCAGGTTGGTAAGATTACAAAACAATTCTTTTCAATATAAACAATATGAAGACTAACAGACATCTGATGGCTGTGCTCGCAACAGCTATGCTGTCGCTTGCGACGTCGGCACAGACAATTACTGGAAAGTATGACATCCCGAAGGTGCCTGAATGGGCTAAGAATGCCGTATTCTATCAGATCTATCCGCAGACGTTCTGCGACAGCGATGGTGACGGTATTGGCGACCTGAAGGGCATTATCAGCAAACTTGACTACGTGAAGAGCCTCGGCGTGGATGCCATTTGGTTCAACCCGTTTTTTGATTCTCCTTTCAACGATGCTGGCTACGACATCCGCGACTACTACAAGATTGCACCACGTTACGGTACTAATGAAGATGCGAAACGGCTCTTCGAGGAGGCCCACAAACGTGGCATGCACGTCATCTTCGACTACGTGATCAGCTATACCGCCATCGACCATCCGTGGTTTGTGGCATCTCAGAAGCAGGAGAAGAACAAATACTCCAACTACTACATCTGGACAGAGACCAACTGGGTGGATCCCCCTATGGAGTTTGCAGGACAGTTCGTGAAGGGCTACGGCCAGCGCAACGGACAGTTCATGCGCAACTTCTACTGGTGTCAGCCTGCACTAAACTTCGGCTTCGCTAATCCTGATCCTGATCAGAAATGGCAGTTGCCCACCAATCACCCTGATGTGATGGCCATGCGTGAAGACCTGAAGAACGTGCTGCGCTTCTGGATGGATATGGGGGCCGACGGTTTCCGTGCTGACATGGCAGGTGCTTTGGTGAAGACACGCCGCGTGAGGGGCAACGAACAGTTCTTCAACACCAACGAGAATGAGACGAAACTCTTCTGGCGCGAGATACGGCGGCTGTTGGAGAAGGAGTACCCGCAGGGATTCATGGTTGCCGAGTGGTCGTACCCATCAGATGCGCTCGACGACTGCTTCCATGTGGACTTCTTCCACTGGTTCAAGGGTTACAACGACCTGTTCCAAAAGGAGAGCTGGCGTATCTTGAACGGCGTGAGCGAAGGCCACAGCTATTTTGACGCAGAGGGCAAGGGTGACGTCCGCGAATTCCTCCGCAGCTATATGGATCAGTATCAGAAGACCGTAGGTAAAGGCTACATCAGTCTGCCGATGGGCAACCACGACAACGCCCGCTTAGGCAATAAACGCACGGACAAGGAACTGGAGATTGTCTATGCCTTCGGCTTCACCATGCCCGGCGTACCTTTCTTATATTATGGCAACGAGATTGGCATGCGCCAGTTGCCGACGAATTGGCCGCAGGTTGAAGGTGCCTACCAGCCCCGCAACGGTGCCCGCACACCGATGCAGTGGAGTCAGGACAAGAACCTTGGATTCTCTACAGGCGACGCTAACAAACTCTATCTGCCCGTCGACCCCTCTCCCGATGCACCCAACGTCGCTACGCAGGAGAAGAATCCCAACTCGCTGCTCAACAAGACGCGCCGTCTCATCGCCCTGCATCACAGCGAGCCAGCCCTGGCCAACTATGCTGAGTTCGTGCCACTCTATCCTTCAGCAGAGGGACAAGACCCTTACCCATTCGTCTACGCCCGTGCTGCAGGCAACGACGTAGTGCTGGTGATGCTCAATCCACGTGCCGAAGCCTCCGACGCCACGTTTCCTGTCAACATCGCTTTCAAACGCACAAAACTCCTTGCAGGCGATCGTTTCCCCATCACTCGCAACAAGAAGACGGGCAACGTTACCATCAGCATGCCCGCCACAAGCTATGCCATTGTTAAATTGGAGCGGTCCGAGCGTGCGGAGCACCTCGGATGCCTCCGCGTGGTTGGCGCTGAGTCTGAAGGTCCAACCTTGGTCGAAGGTGCCCCTGATGCGCTTCTTAGTGCTTGCCTGCATTCCCATGCAAATGGCTGCCAGAAGCACCAACAGGATGATGATTCTTTTCTTCATCATTTGAGTGACAGTCTCTTGATATGGTCCTTCAGGATTTTATAGGCAGGGAATGGCATGGCACCGTGGTCGTAGCCCTGCATCTCGTAGAGCGTCACGTCCTTGTGACCCACGAGCTTCAGCATGCGCCAGAAGTAGGCCTGCTCCTCATAGCGTCCGAAGAGTTCCAGTTCGCGATCGCCGGAGATGATGACGATGGGCGGCGCGTCAGGACGGACGTAGGTGAGCGGGGCATACTGGTCGATGGTGGCCTGCAGCGGGCCGATGCCCTGCTGTTTGCGGATGTTGTAGTGCGTAACGCACTGTCCGCTGAACGGCACGAGGGCGGCCAACGAGTCGGCATCTACGCCATACTTCGCGAGCCAGCGCTTGTCGAGACCGATCATGGTGAGCAGATAGCCGCCAGCGGAGTGTCCAGCAACGAAAATCTTGCGCTTGCTGCCATTGTATTTCGCAATGTTCTTGTACGTCCAGGCCACCGCTGCCGCAGCGTCGTCGAGGATGTCGTCGATGGGAGCCTTGGGCAGCAGACGATAGTTGGCTGCGACAACCACGAGACCGCTGTTCTTCAACTGCGGGTCGATATGCTTCTCGCCGCCTTCGATACCGCCGCCGTGGAACCAGACGACGACGGGCGCGTCCGTCTCATTCGTAGGATAATACACGTCGAGTTTGCAGCGTTCCTGGGCGTAGCCCTCTGCAGCTTCACGATACGGGATGTCATCCACTTGATTGTACTGCGCCCTTGCGATGGTCGTACAAAGCAGAAGGGCGAGAATGAGGAAAAAGTTTTTGTAAGTCATAAGTATAATCGTTTTAATGTTTATATCGTTTCACAATTATTCTTAAATTTATTGGCAAAGATAAGCAAAATTCCCGAATTATCACTATATTTGCAAAAACTTTTAATAAGTTTTGTGAAATCCTAAAACCAACACAAAGATGAAAAAGAAAAGAATGAGTGTATTGACCGTGCTGCTCACCATGTGTGCAGCAACGTTTGCGCAGGGGCTGAAGGACGTCTACAAGGACTACTCAAACTCATTTTCGAGAGTTGCGGTTCGCGCGAACGTTCCGACGACATCAACGAGAGCGTCAAGGCCCTCACCGCCGCAGGCCTGAACGCCGTGGGTTACGTCTCGCTCAACACCAGTTTCAAAAGAAATTCCCCGAAAGCCCAAGGCCATTTGGGGGATTTCAATTTAGTTTCATTGCTGGTAACTTTTATAATTAATCACAAAACTTGGGGCAGATATAACGAATATTCAGCATTTTTTTGTATATTTGCCCCAAGATTTAAGAAGAATTGTGAATAAAAAATAACTGGGCTTATGGACAGAAGTAGTTTTATCAAGTTTGCATTGGCGGGCGTGAGCATCGCGACAACTCTCGCGGCCCCGGCACAGACATTCCAGTTGAACAGCGACGGCTACTTTAATGCCGGTGGTACGGACGTGATGGCATTCAGCGACTTCTACCCCGAGGGGCATCAAGGCGGCGTCTGCGTGATGATGAACGGGCGACGTATTGCCACCAATGGCGACATCCGACTGGAAGCGACACCCGGTCAGTGGCAGCCCGTGCCGAAGCAGCTGAACCGCCGCGCTGAAGGCGGAAAGATTGTCACCACGCTCTGCTATCCCGACTCCTCGCGCCACTTGACGGGCTTCAATCCGATGGTCTATCCAGAGTGGCATGTCAACTACACCGTCACGGTAGAACCGCAGGGCAAGGGCATCCTCGTGACCGTCGACCTCGACAAGCCTGTGCCCGACTTCTTGCTTGGGAAGGCAGGCTTCAACCTTGAGTTCTTCCCAGGCGAACTCTTTGGCAAGCCCTGGCTGATGGACGGCCAGAGCGGCATCTATCCCCAACAGCCGAACACACCGCTACTCCAAGTGCCCACAAACCGAGGCCACGACGGGGATTATTTTGCAGGGCGTGGACAGCAGGCAGACCTCGCACAGTTGGACGGAACGGGTTACAGCCCCCTGCGTGCCGACGACATTATCGCTGCGCCTTACGCCGTCGGCAGCAAGTTTACCTCCCGCCCTGATGACCGTAGCCAGAGGCTGACGGTGGAGTCGCTGACTGGCGACCTGAAACTCTACGACGGCCGCATGAACCATAACAACGGTTGGTTCGTGCTTCGCAGTGAGATTGCGCCGGGTGCTACGAAAGGAGCTGTCCGCTGGCTCATCACGCCCGACGTCGACGAGACGTGGAGATACCCCGCCGTCATACAGACTTCGCAGGTGGGCTACTTGCCGCAACAACCTAAGCGTATCGTCATCGAGACCGACAAGCGCGAAACATCGGTGGGCAATGTTCAGCTCGTCCGCATCGGTGCCGACGGCGAGACCGTCGTCCGCGAGACGCTGGCGCAGGTCTGGGGCCATTTTTTGCGTTACCGCTATCTCACGGCCGACTTCAGCGACGTGACAGAGCCCGGACTCTATCAGGTGCGCTACGGCAACAGCCGGTCGAGCGTATTCCGCATTGCCGACAATGTCTATGAGCGTGGTGTCTGGCAACCCGTTGTCGAGTACTTCCTGCCCGTTCAGATGTGCCATGTGCGAGTGGCCGAGAAATACCGCGTTTGGCATGATGCCTGCCACTTGGACGATGCTCTGATGGCGCATGTCGGTAACCACATCGATGGCTATGACCAGCGGCCAGGTCTCAGTAAATACAAGGAGAGCGAGCGCGTGCCAGGCGTAAACATCGGCGGTTGGCACGATGCCGGCGACTTCGACCTGCGCGTGGAGTCGCAGGCTGGCGAAGCCTACATCCTTGCTTTGGCCTACGAGCAGTTCCGTCCCGACATCGACGTCACCGCCATAGACCAAGCCCGTCATCGCGTGGAAATCCACGAGCCTGACGGCAAAAACGACATCCTGCAGCAGGTGGAGAACGGCGCGCTCACCGTCGTGCGCACCTATCAGGCCTTGGGTCGGCTCTATCGCGGCATCATCTGCAGCACGCTCCGCCAGTACGCCATGCTGGGCGATGCCGCCGCTATGACCGACGGCGTAATCGGTAACAGCGACGACCGCTGGATTTTTACGGAAGACAACCCCGGCCGTGCACTCTCCACAGCCGCCCAGCTGGCCGGAGCGGCCCGCACGCTGCGTGGCTTCAACGACCTGTTGGCCCAACAGTGCCTTGACATTGCCGCCGAACTCTATCACCAGACACAAGTGAACGACCGCATGGCTGGCATGAAGCTACAGGCCGCCGTCGAACTATATCTGACCACGGGTGAGGCCGAATACCTCGACTTTATCCTCGCCCAGCAGGACGCCATCGTCAAAAATATAGCCCGCACAGGCTGGTTCACCGCCCGTGTTGCCAAACAGCTTGAGGCGAAGAGTCAGGCCAAGGGCATCAGCAGCCGCGACCGCAAGGCCTCTCAAGCCTTCGCCGCCGCCTTCCGCACTGCCCTCACCGACTACAAGGCACAGCTCGATCGTCAGGCCGCCGAGACCCCATACGGCGTACCCTACCGTCCCAGCATCTGGGGGGCAGGATGGGACATTCAGCGCTTCGGCTTTGAGTATTACTTCCTGACCGATGCCTATCCCGACATCTTCCCCAAGGAGACCGTCTATAACGCCTTGAACTTTGTGCTGGGCTGTCATCCCGGCAGCAACACTGCCTCGTTTGCCTCAGGCGTGGGAGCACGTAGCGCTACTGTGGCCTACGGACTGAACCGTGCCGACTGGAGTTACATCCCCGGCGGCGTGGTCAGCGGCACCGCCCTCATTCGCCCGGATTTCCCCGAACTGCTGGAATTCCCCTATCTCTGGCAGCAGACCGAATACGTCCTCGGCGGTGGCTCCTCCCACTATATGTTCCTGGTTCTGGCAGCCAACGAATTTCAATAACAACACAAAACAAGCTTATGACAAGCATCATTCAGAAGGTACGGACATCGTTCACCATACAATTGACGCTATGGGTGGCGAGTTTCGTGACAGTCATCAGTGCAACAGTCATCGGACTGCTGGCGTTGTTCTCGCAAGACGTCATCTTCGACGAAACGGTGGACACCACGCTGCAGGCACTGGAAACCACGGCGCTGCGGATAGACAACACGTTACGACAAAAGGAAATGTCGGCGCGTCTGGAGGGCGGCCAAGTGAGAGTGAATCGCGCAGCCATCGACCGTCTCATTGAGGAAAACGGTAGTCTGGCCAAGTTAAGACAATCATTGCCAAACGCCGAGCTCTATGTCACCCGACGCGACAGCACCCAGCTCGGAATATTCATCGCCGGTCAGGAGAGCGGCTACCGAAAACTGGTGCACGAGGACCGCGAGATGTTCATCTTCACGCAGCCTTTGGGCGACAGACCGTTTGTGCTAACGGCTGTATGTCCGGCAGAAGATGTTTACGGCAGGTACTCACGCATGGAGTGGTTTCTGTGGTTCAGGGGAGTGGCCGGTGTGCTGATCCTGCTTATCGTACTCTACATAATTGTTGGCCGGCATCTGCGTCCATTGCACTGGTTGGCAGACTCGGCACAGGGCATCGCTGATGGCGACCTCGACACCCCCATCGCTGACACTCGCCGCGAGGACGAGTCGGGCCGACTGCAGAACAGCCTGGCAAAGATGCAGATGGCATTGAAGACCTACATGACAGATATACAGCAGAAACAGGCGATGCTGAGCAGCCGGAATACAGAGCTGAAAACCGCATATGCCAAGGTGCAGGCTTACGAGGAAAAGAAGAATGTTTTCGTGCGCGACATGACAGCGCAGATGGCCAAGCCCGTGGAGAGTCTCTGTCAGCAGGCCGACATTATCTGCCATGATGCTGCGAAGATGACCAGGGAGGAGATGGCCCATCGACAACTAATAATCATGCAGGACACTGAGACCATCACGCAATTGTTGGACAAATTAATGAAAGAGACTGCCCTATGAAACGACCCCTTCGCTATATCCGGCAACATCTCTCGCTGCGCCTCGGACTGATGATTACGTTCATCATCGCCGTGGGCTTCACGCTGCTGTTCAATGTCCTGTTCCAGCGTGGCAAGCATTATATCCAACGCGCAGCCATTGACCACGCCACGCAACTCCTCGACAACACCGCCGAACGTATCAACGGCATCATGGACGAGACGGAACTCGTGACCAACTTCATGGCCCTCACCGTGCCTCGCCACCTGATACCTGACTCGCTATTAGTTCTTTCACGACGGGCGGTCGAAGAAAACGACTTCCTCACCGGTCTTGCCATTTCGATGGAGCCGGATTTCTTTCCCGAGATGGGACGCTATTATTCTGCCTACTCGCTACGCGGTCCCGACAGCATTACCACCGTGAGGGAAGGGCCGTTCGAGTACTTCGATGCCGTGTGGTATAAGACACCGCGCTCGCTCGGCACCAGCTGCTGGATTGATGCCTTCGATGATTACAACGAGGGCACGCTCTCATCGCCCGACATCCTGACCAGCTACTGCTGTCCAATGCGCGACGCTGATGGCCGCTACGTCGGTTCCATCACCGCCAGTCTCACGCTGAAGTGGCTCTCCGCCTCGGTCAGTGCCCTGAAGCCATACCCGAACTCCGCGGCCATCATGGTGGGACATGATGGTAAGTATCTCGTCCATCCCGATACTGCAAAGCTCTTCCGCGAGACCATCTTCAGCGACGCTGCACCCGAATCGCACCGAGATATCGAGGTGCTGGGCCGTTCGATGCTCGCCGGACGAAGCGGTATGGTAGAGACAATGGTCGATGGCCACGATTCATTCATCTTCTATCGTCCGTTGGAACGTACAGGCTGGAGCATCGCCATCGTTTGTCCTGAAAGTGATGTCTTTGCCCGCTACAACAGCGAGGTCGCCATCGTCTGGGCCATCATCGGCATCGGACTGCTGCTGTTGCTCATCGTGTGCTACCAAACCGTGCGCCGGGCCATTCAGCCACTGCGACAGCTGGACTACGAGGCACAACGGATAGCAGAGGGGCACTTCGACACAGACCTACCCGAGAGTCCGAGGCACGATAGCGTTGGCCGGCTGCAGAACAGCTTCATACGCATGCAACAGTCGCTTGCCGCCTCTGTGAACGATATTCTCAGCGTGAATACCGAGCTGGAGCAGCGCAACGAGGAACTCACCCGCGCCTACCAGCTGCAGCTCGACACCAACCGTGAGAAAGCAGCCTTCATCCACAAGATGTACCACGAGATACGCACACCGCTCAACATCATCTGCGGCTTCACGCAGGTACTCACCGCCAGTATCCCCGACCTGCCTGCCGATGAAATAGCAGACATCACGGGCCGCATCTCGGAGAGCGCCTCTAACATCGCCCACCTCGCCAAGGATCTCGACAAGGCTGCGAATTTGTAAATAATATAATTAACTAAACTATATCAGGTGAATAATATGAAGAAACAGATAGTATTTTTGGCAGTGAGCCTGATGACGGCTTTTGCCTGGGGACAAAGCAGGTTACTCAGTCACGAGACAGAGATTGACAACATCATCAAAGGCATGACCCTTGAAGAGAAGATCGAGATGCTTCATGGTAAGAACATGTTTTCCTCAGCGGGCATCCCACGCTTAGGCATCGCCGATGTGGAATACGCTGACGGACCGTTCGGCATCCGTGAAGAGATGGAACCGCACTCCTGGAACTCCGCACACCTGACAACGGACTCGGCGACCTTCTTCCCTACAGGGTCGGCACTGGCCGCGACGTGGAGCACTGAGTGGGCCTACGCCTACGGACGGGGCATGAGCCGCGAGGCCAGACTGCGCGGCAAGGATATGATCCTCGGTCCTGCCATCAACATACAGCGCATCCCCACAGGTGGACGTACCTACGAGTATCTGAGCGAGGACCCGATCCTGAGCGGCATGCTCGCCGTGGCCTATACCAAGGGCTCGCAGGACGACGGCACGGCGGTGTGTCTGAAACACTACGCGCTGAACAACCAAGAGGACTACCGCGGCTTCGTCGATGTGCGTATCTCAGACCGCGCCATGCACGAGATATACCTTCGTCCCTTCGAGATGGCCGTCCGTGAGGCCGATGCCTGGGGCGTCATGGCTGCGTATAATAAGGTAAACGGTCGCTGGTGCTCAGAGAACGAGACACTACTCACCACCATCCTGCGCCAGCAGTGGGGCTTCCCCGGTATGGTCATCAGTGACTGGGGTGGTGTCCATTCCACTGTCGATGCCGTGACAGCAGGTATGAATGTAGAAATGCCTGGTAGCCGATTTATGGGTCAGGCACTACTCGACTCGGTGAAGGCTGGAAAGGTGAGCGAGGCTGTCATCAACCAGCGCGTCAGGGAGATTCTTCGCGTCCGTCTGACGGTGAAGCCGATAGCCAAAGACATTGCCAACACCAAACCCGTAGGCAATGCCGAGGAGATGACGACCGCCTTAGAGGTGGCCCGTCGCAGTATCGTTCTATTGAAGAATGAAAAGGTGCTGCCGATAGACACGAAAAAAGTGATGCGCATCGCTGTCATCGGCGAGAATGCCGTGACCAAAATGGCACTTGGCGGCGTAGGGGCTGGGGTGAAAACCCGTTGTGAAATCACACCACTCGAAGGCCTCCAGAACATCCTTGGCAACCAAACAAAGATTACCTATGTCCCAGGCTATAAGAGCTTCGACCGTGAAAGCCGCAGTAAGCGTTTCAACCCCATCCGACCTGCCGACCGCGAGCTCATGGCCGAGGCTGTGGAGGCTGCCAGGAATGCCGACCTCGTCATCTTCTTTGCTGGTGATAACCGCGAGGTAGAGACCGAGGGTTCCGACCGTAAGTCTATCACTCTGCCATCCGGACAGGACGAACTGGCTGCTGCCCTCGCCAAGGTGAACAAACGATTGGTGACTGTTATCGTCTCTGGCGGACCTGTAGATGTTTCGACGGTGAGTGAGGTGTCTGGGGCATTGGTTGCCTCATGGTTCAATGGCTCTATGGGTGGTCAGGCCCTTGCCGAAGTCCTCACGGGTAAGATCTCTCCTTCGGGCAAGCTGCCGATGACCTGGCCCAAGAAACTGGAGGATGTGCCGGCTTACGCCACAGGCACCTATCCACAGACCATTGAAAACAATAGCCAAGGCGATATCTTCGTCGACCTCACCCGCAATCGCAGTAACGAACGTCGTCAGCAACTCATCGCCGACTATGCAGAACAGGATCTTGTTGGATACCGTTGGTATGATCAGAAGCACGTCGCTCCTGCCTATCCGTTTGGCTACGGTCTCTCCTATGCCACCTTCGTCTATAGCGACCTGAACGTCAAGTCCACAGCCGAGGGCTTCGATGTCAGTTTTACTCTCACCAACACCTCCGACCGCGATGCCGAAGAGGTGTCGCAAGTGTATGTCGCAGGCGAAATCAAGGAATTGAAGGGGTTCCAGCGTGTGGCGCTGAAAGCGGGCGAACGCAAAGTCGTGACCATCCCCATTCGCCGCTCAGACCTCTGCCGTTGGGATGAAGCGACCCAGACTTGGACTTTAGAACCCGGTGCCATCACCCTCCTTGTGGGCGGCTCTTCTGACAACTTACCACTAACGAGCAAAGCGATAATTTATCAATAAACTGATTAATGACTGCATGAAACTGGGCTTACAAGTTCGGCTGGCCCGGACTGCTTCTGCAAGTCATTGGTGCATATCTTGTCTGCAAGTTTATTTCTCAGAGGATTCCGTAATTATTGGAGGAACGTAATAATAAAAGAGAATCCGACCATTTCGCCGGATTCTCCCTTTAGTTGCTCCGGCTCCATCATACCCTGATTTGTCGCAAACCTGCAAGATGAGAGCCGAAGACTTGTTCAGTTTTTACTCAGGTAACTAATTAACTATATTATGTATGAATCAAAATAAATCTAAGTTCTTAATTGCAAAAGTACGTAATTTCGAGTAAAATTGGCTAAATTTGCAGATGATTTAATTTATGAAGAAGATCTTGTTCCTGCACGGATTCTATGCCAGTGGCCAGTGCGTTCCGGCGGTGGCTCTGAGGGAGGCTTTCGCTGGGCGTGCGGTAGTAATAACGCCCGATTTGCCGATGCACCCGAAGGAGGCGGTTGGATTCATCCGCGAGTTGACAGAGACAGAGAAGCCTGACCTTCTGATTGGCAACAGCTGCGGAGCGTTCTATGCTCAGATGGTGGCTCCTGTCGTGGGAATTCCGGCTTTGCTGGGCAATCCACATTTCAAGATGACGGAGTTCCTGAAGCAGCGTATCGGAGAGCATCAGTACAAGTCACCGCGAAAGGACGGCAAGCAGAATTTCGCCATTGATGAAGCCTTGATTGAGGAGTTTTCCGAAATGGAGGCCATCCAGTTTGACAATTGCCATCCCGACTACAAAGATCGTATCTGGGGCTTGTTCGGCGAACAGGACACGCTGGCGCACTTTGAGCCGCTCTTCTTGCAGCACTACAACCGCTCATTCCACTTCCCCGGCGGTCATACCCCGACGGCAGAGGAAGTCCGTGACTGGTATGTGCCATTGGCTGAAAAGCTCCTCAATATACGGCAGATTCTTCGTTTTAAGCCGTGACAGTGTGTAACGCGGTTCTATACAAGTCACTGTACCGGTGACAATGTGTTTGAGGTGATGAGAGACGTGATGATAACGGAAATCACCGAGGCTCCATATTATGTGCAGACAGACACCCGACTTGCAGCCCCACTATTGGACGCTCCATTTACTCATGGTGAGATTGGCGTGCTGATGCAGAAGGGACAGGAGGATCTGCTGCAGATGTTGAACGCTACCATCCGTCAGATGAAGTCCGACGGCTCTCTTCGCAAACTGCATGAGAAGTATGGATTGATGTATGCAATGCCGTCGCGCTAATTAATTTTGCACCCGATGATGACAACAAAAAAACAACCTGAAGGTTAGCGGACCTCCAGGTTGTCGTGTTTTGCCATCCAAGTGCTAAAAACTGTTCCTGCTGCGAGCATCAAGCCCATTTCCATCAATGTAATCATAATTTTAATCTTTAATTGTTAAACTTGTTTTCTTTTGAGCAAAAGCTCGAAACCG
>JAEEGH010011813.1_pt1 | contig 19734 bp, 17 predicted proteins | sample 9134181 | NCBI WGS metagenome assembly JAEEGH01 (sample SAMN16246544, study PRJNA631951) | gut metagenome | biome: gut microbiome; feature: rumen; material: DP-attached | host: Bos | place: Iran: Karaj | collected 2018-10 | reverse complement strand
GTTAAAATCTCTCTATCGGGTGTTTTGATTTTTGATATCCAATATCCTGCGGATTTCATCTTCCTTGAAACGTCATTTATTATTATCGGACCGTTAGGAATAAAATTACTGTTTGAAAAAAAGTCATTTTCATCGACCGGTATATCATCTTCATAGGCTTCGTCAAAATCTTCACCGTCAACAAAAAAGACATAATCTCTATCCGTAAAAGATTGTTCTTCCTGTGCATATAATGATGAACAAAGTAATATTGGTAATAGGAAAACAAGAACTTTTAAGAATTTCATATACAATTATTCTACAAAATTATAAAAATATTTTTAAATTCTAAGTTAATAAATTTATTGCGAAAAATTATTTTATTATTGAATCGTTAATATTCTTGTATTTATCTTCTTCCGTGTTTGTTGATGAGGTATAGGTTGTTTGGTAATGCTGAGGTTCTTTTTGAGTTTGTTTTTGTTCGGACGGTTCTGTCGTTTTTTTTGTTTGACTGATAAAACCGATTAACATTAACGATGGTATCAATGTAAATATAAATCCGAAAATTAGAAGAAAAGTTTGTCTTATTACATGTTTATATTCTGTTCTGTCTTGAATTGCTTTATTTATGGTTTTTTGCAACGTTTCTTTTGGAGTGTATCCCGATGAGTAATATGATGTAATCGGGGTTCTTGTTCCGTCAAAAGATTCCAATTCCACTCTGTAGGTTGTTCCGCCTTTAGAACTTCTGGATGAACCTATAACAGCTTGTTTTACATTAGGTATAACAATATTAACATCTTTAAACGGGAGAAGCAAAGATTTTTTATGAATTTGAACTTCTGTTCTATTAACAAGAGGTATAATTTCCATATTTATGGGAAAAAGTCCCAGTAGCAACAAATACAGTCCTAACAGGACAAAGCACGAAATAAATAATTCAGGTAAAAATAATATTTTTTTATCCATAACGATAATATAGCAATATAATAAATCTAATTCAAATGATAATTGAAAAAGGAAGTTTAAATAAAATATAATTTATACAAATGAACACAACTAAGATACAATTATTTCTTCTTTGTTTATTGATGGCCGTAATAGGTTATTTCGGCTTTGTGTATAAAAAAACTCCGGATTGGAAAGGAATTCTTGTAAAAAAAGAACCGATACAACGGATGATAAAAAATCCAAAACCTTTTAAATACAAGAAATTTTTTATTACACCGTTGGCTGATTATACCATAACCGGTGTGGTTATCAGTACAGAGAGATATTTTTTTGACCCAACATCCTCAATATCTCCAATAGACGTTGCTATTGCTTGGAAAAAAATGTCTATGCCGGAAGTTATAACGGAATTTAAATTTAAGCATAGAAGAAGATGTTTGTTGTATGCTTCCAAAAAAGGTTATTGGCCTATAATGGAACAGGATATAAGAACTTCAATATCGAACAACCATTGCATTCCGGCAGATAAAAATATTAAGAAAAAATTGTTTAAAATAAAACAATATGATTTGGTAAGAATTAAAGGACAACTTGTTAAAGCCGAAAAACCCGGTATGATGCCTTGGACATCTTCTCTATCAAGGAAAGATACATCATCGTGGGGAGAAATGTTGGGTTGTGAAATTATTTATGTTACGGATGTTGAAATTTTAGAAAAACAAAAAAGTATTTAAGGAGATAATTATGGATTTTTTAGATTTGGTAAATAAAAGATATTCGGAAAGATATTTTGACACCACTCCTATAGAACAAGAAAAACTCGATAAAATACTTGAATCCGGAAGGATCGTTCCTACGGCATGTAATTATCAGCCTCAAAAATTTTATGTTTTGAAAAGTAAAAAATCTTTGGAACTTGCGGCATCGGTTACACCGTTTACTTATAATTCTCCGTTGATAATTTTAATTTGTTATGATAAAAACGCAGTTTGGAAAAATAAGAGAGAAGAGGGATATAATTCGGGAGAACAGGATATTGCCATTGCGGCAACAACGATGATGTATGAAGCGGAATCTTTGGGAATACATTCACTGTGGATAAGAGGCTTTAATTCAAAAATTGCTTCAGAAGCATTTAATCTTCCCGAAAATATTGCCCCGGGCATGATGTTGGCTTTAGGATATCCTTCAGAAAAATCAAAACCAAGCGATTGGCACTTTAAAAGAAAAAGTATAAAAGAAATGGTGGTTGAATTATAAAAAGGAGGGAAAATGAAAACCTTTAGAAAAGAACTTTTCTTTAATACAAAAAACAGAATAGACTTTATTAATATTACCGATGATGTTCAGCAGGCAATAGATGAAAGCGGAATAAAAGAAGGATTATGCTTAGTAAATGCAATGCATATTACGGCAAGCGTTTTTATAAATGATAACGAATACGGTTTACATAATGACTTTAGAAAATGGTTGGAAAAACTTGCTCCGCATGAACCTGTAAATTCTTACAGACATAATGATACCGGTGAAGATAATGCCGATTCTCATTTAAAAAGACAAGTTATGGGAAGAGAAACTGTTGTTGCGATAACAAACGGAGAACTTGATTTCGGTCCGTGGGAACAAATTTTTTACGGAGAGTTTGACGGACAAAGAAGAAAAAGAGTTTTGATAAAAATTATCGGTGAATAAGTTTTTTTTATTGCTAAATTTATAGCATAATTGGTATAATATAAAAATGAATAAATTTAAAAAAATAAACATTACAAATAAAATTTCATTGGCTAATAATTTGCCGTTATCGGTTATTGCCGGGCCGTGTGTTATCGAAAGCAGAAAACAAGTTTTCGATTTGGCAAAAAAATTAAAAGATATTTGTTTAAAAGAGAAGATAAATTTTGTATTTAAAGCTTCTTATGATAAAGCAAACAGATCTTCTCTTAATTCTTTCAGAGGACCGGGAATAGATGACGGGCTGAAAATATTGGCCGAAGTTAAAAAAGAATTTAATGTTCCAGTTCTTACCGATGTTCATTGCACACATGACGTCGAAAAGGTTGCACAGGTTGTAGATGTCATACAAATCCCTGCATTCTTGTGCAGACAAACCGATTTGGTCGTAGAGTGTGCAAAAACAGGGTTGCCCGTAAATGTGAAAAAAGGACAGTTTCTTGCACCTGAAGATATGGTTCAAGTTATAAACAAAATATCAAAGTTTAATAATAAAATTTCTCTTACGGAAAGAGGAGCAAGTTTCGGATACAGAAATCTCGTTGTTGATTACAGATCGATAGAGATAATGAAACAGTTCGGTTATCCGGTAATTTTTGATGCTACACATAGCGTTCAAAAACCGGGAGGACTTGGTACTTCCAGCGGAGGTGACAGACAGTTTGTGTTACCGCTTGCGAAAGCTGCTTGTGCTGTAGGAGTTTCCGCTTTGTTTATAGAAACTCATCAAAATCCCGATAAAGCTCTTTCCGATGGTGCTAATTCCGTAGATTTAAAAATGTTTAAATCTATTTTAAATCAAACAAAAAAAATAGATAATTTGGTAAAGGAATTTTAATATGGCAGATAAAGACATTAAAGGACAAGAAACTTGGATGCCTACATTTACGTGGTTATGTAAGTCTTTTTTTATAATAATGGTTTTTCTTATAGTATCGTTTTTTTCTTTAAATTTCTTGTTAAAACCTTACATGAGAGATATTCCCGCAGAAATTACTCCATGGTTGGTTAAAACACCTCAACAAACGGAAATCGCTACGGCGGAAAATAATAATTTAAATAAATAATAACGGAAAGAGTAAAATGAAAAAATATACAAAACAAATACTAACTGCTGCTTCAAAAATAAAATTGATTGCTACCGATATCGACGGGGTTATGACGGCAGGAGAAATTATTTTACTTGAAAACGGTGAAGAAATAAAGATATGGAATGTTAAAGACAGATTAGGAATGCATTTGCTAAAGGAATATTTGCCGAATGTTAAAGTTGCTTGGATTACGGGAAGAAAATCGAAACAAGTTGAGATAAGGGCTAAAGAACAAAAAGTGGATTTTTTAGTTCAAGAATGTAAAGACAAGTTAAAATCTCTTAATGCGATTGCGAATAAAATGTCTATAGGAATATCCGAGATTGCGTATATAGGTGATGATATTATAGATTTGTGTGTGTTGAGAAAAGCCGGATTATCTGTTTGTCCGAAAGATGCGGTCATAGAGGCAAAAAAAGTTTCAAAACTTATTTCGCAGTATGATGGCGGAAAAGGTGTGTTTAGGGAAGTTTGTGAGATTTTGCTGAAAGCAAATAAAAAATGGGATGAAATAATAAGTAAATAGTCATGAAAAAATATATAAGAAAATGTTATTTTTATGCAGCTTGGTTGTTTTCAAAAATAGTTTTGATTTTACCCTATAAATTTACCGTAGGTTTCTTGTCAAACTTTTTGGGTTGTCTTGCATATTATGTTGTAGGTGATGCACGGAAAAAAGCAAGAAAACATTTAACGATGTGTTTCCCGGAAAAATCGCAGGAAGAAATAACGAAAATAATTAAAACGATTTTTAAGTATGAAGCAAAGAATTTTTTCGAGTTGTTAAATTTTCCCAAAATGAGTGACAAATTTTTTGATTCTGTTGCGGCAATGGAGCAGGAACAAAAGGATATTTTTAACAGGCTTCTCGAAAGAAAAAAAGGAATTTTAGCATTAAGCGGACATATCGGTAATTGGGAAATGCTTGCTGCAGGCGTGGCGAAACATTATCCTCTAAATGTTATTGCAAGAAAAATTTATATTGAAGAATTGAACGATATGCTTGTTAAGTACAGAAACATGAAGAATGTTAAAGTTATTTTAAGATCCGAACTTTCTTCGGCAAGAAAGATGCTTAAAGCTTTAAGAAATAATGAAATAATTGCAATGTTGATAGATCAAGATACTTCCGTTCAAAGTGTCTTTGTTGATTTCTTCGGAAGACCGGCATCAACACCTTTAGGACTTGCATCGATAGCATTAAAAGTGGGAACACCTGTTGTTTTGGCTGTAGATAAAAGGTTGCCGAACGGTAAACATAAATATGTAATAAGTGATGAAATAATTCCTCCGGAAACTACAGGAGATTTTGATACGGATGTAAAAAATTTTACGGCAAAGCTTACGAAATGTCTTGAAGATTTTATAAAGGAAAATCCTGAACAGTGGGTATGGTTTCATGAAAGATGGAAAACTAAACAAAAGTAAAATTTTGTTCTTATCGTTATGTTTGATGTTTTCTTTTGTTCTTTCTTCTTGTGTTGAGGAAGAAAATACAATAGAGGAAACACCTCCTACAACGGAACAAACCATAGAAAAATTTGTTATTACCGAAACAAAAGACGGTAATATAAAAACAATTCTTGAAGCTGAATCCGCAGTAATCGATGAAGATAAAAAAATAGCGAAGTTAAGTTTGCCTAAAGTTAAATTTTATGAGGATGGTAAATACAGATCAATACTTATTGCGGAATCAGGTGAAATAAATATGGAAAACAACAGTGTAAAAGCTTTCGGAAAATGTACTGTTGAAACGGTAGATAACGAATATCTTCAAACAAGAGATGTTTCTTATGATGCAACCAAACAGTTGATATATTCCGACAGTGATATAAAAATTACCAAAGGTAATGATGTTGTTTACGGTAAGGGGTTCGAATCCGACACCGACTTAAAAAATATTGTTATAAAAAAACAAAGGATTATAATTGATTAAAAATATATTCTTTATTATGATATTTTTGTTTTCTTTTTCTTTTGTTTATGCGGCAGAGCAAAAACAAAAAACGGAAATTGTCGGCGATAAAATGATAATAAAAGATAAGGGTACAATTGCTTACTTTAAAGGACATGCAAATGTTAAAAGAGGCAATTACAATATAACATCAAACGAAATGACATATTACAGATTGACGGATGATGTAGATGCAAAGGGGAATGTGAAGTTTTTGGTTACAAACGAAGACGGAAGTATTATAAAAGCAAAAGCAGAAAATGCAAAGTATAATACTAAATTGTTAAACGGAATGATGTGGGGAAATAACCCTATTGTGGAATATGAACTTAAAAACTCTACCGATACGATTTATCTTTATATGGATAAACTCTATTTGAACGATAATTTTGAATCGGTAAAAGCTGTAGATAATGTGAAAATAATATCTTCTTCGGGAACAATAACGGCAGATAATGCATTATTGAAAAAAGAAGATAATTCTTTATACATGGAAAAAGATAAAAATAAACCACAGGTAAATGTGTGGCAGGAAGATAAAAAAGCTGAATTTAAAGCCGATGAAATATCTTTACTCTATGATAAAAAAACTGTTAAAATGAGTAAAAATGTTGAAGGAAAAATTATTTTTGAAAGTTTGGATAATTTAGAGGTAAAACAATGATACTTTCGGCACAATCTTTATATAAAAAATATAAACACAGAATGGTTGTAAACTCTATTAGTATAAAAGTTTCTCAAGGAGAAATAGTAGGACTTTTAGGACCCAACGGTGCAGGCAAAACAACAACTTTTTATATGACCGTAGGGCTCATAGAACCTTATGACGGAAATGTTTATTTGGATAAAAAAGATATAACAAAAGCTCCGATGTATGAGAGAGCAAGAGCCGGTATAGGTTATTTGCCTCAGGAATCCTCAATATTCAGGGGATTGACGGTAGAAGAAAATTTGATGGCAATAGCACAAATGTTGCCTATCTCAAAAAAACAAAGAAAAGAAAAAGTTGATTCTTTGCTTGAAGATTTCGGCTTAACAAGACTTAGAAAGCAATTGAGTACTACCCTTTCAGGCGGAGAAAAGAGAAGATGTGAAATAGCAAGAGCTCTGGTTAATGAACCTAAGTTTTTATTGTTGGATGAACCGTTTGTAGGTATAGATCCTATAACTGTTGCCGATATTCAAAAAATTATTTACAAACTCAAAGGCAGGGGCTTGGGAATACTTATAACCGACCACAATGTTAGAGAAACTCTTGAAATTATCGATAGAGCTTATATTGTTTGTCAGGGACAAATCCTTATTGAAGGCAGTGCAAACGATTTGATAAACAGCGAAGAAGCAAGAAAAGTTTATCTCGGCGATAATTTTAAAATGTAGTTTTCTTTATAATCAAAATGAAAAAAAATCAAATAATAATCATTTCCGGACCTACGGCAGTCGGTAAAACGGCTGTTGCGGTTGAGTTGTGTAAAAAACTGAACGGTTCGATAATTTCCGCAGATTCGAGGCAAGTATATAAATATCTTGATATAGGAACAAATAAGGAAGGTACTCTTAAAGGCGATATAAGACAAATTGAGGGGATAAATCAGTATCTTACGGATCTTATATTGCCAAATCAAAAATATACGGCTAAAAACTTCGAAATTGATGCTCAAAAATATGAAGATATTATTTTGAAGGAAAATAAAACTCCTATAATCGTAGGGGGAACAGGTTTATACATAAAAGCTTTTTTATACGGGCTTGATGATTTGCCCGATGCAAATGAGGAAATAAGACAAGAAATCGAGAATGTTGTATCGGAAAAAGGTTTGGATTATGTGTACGAACTTCTGTTAAAAATAGATCCCGTAAGTGCTAAAAAAAACAAGGGAAATACCCAGAGAATAATCAGAGCATACGAAATATATAAAATTACCGGTAAACCGATGACGTATTTGTTACAAAACAGTAAAAGAGCGGAAAAGAAAAAAATTTTTAAACATTTTGTTTTATTAAAAGATAGGGAAAACTTATACAAAAAAATAAATGAGAGATGTGAAAAAATGATTAATTCCGGTATGTTGGAAGAAACAAAGAATGTTTTGGATATGGGATACAGACAAGATTGTTACGGACTTACCGGTGTCGGATATAAACATATAATAAAGTTTTTTAATAAAGAAATATCAAAAGATGAGTTAATCGAAAATTTTTCACAAGATACAAGACAATATGCCAAGAGGCAAATTACTTGGTTTACAAAACAACCCGACATAAATATGATAAAAATTGACGATAACATGAATGTCCATGATATCGTCAATAAAATAATATAACAATCTGTTTTTTTTATTTCTTTTTAGTTGCTTTTTTAGCAGGAGATTTTTTAGCTTGTGCTTTTTTCTTTGCGGCAGCAGCAGCTTTTTTCTTAGCTGCAAGTTCGGCTTCTTTTTCTGCTTTTTCCGCTTCCAATGCCGCTGCGGCTTCCGCAGCTCTTGTTCCGTCTAAAATTTTTACAATTTCTTCATGCTCTTCGTCTTTATATGTCTTTGCTATGTCTAATGCCGTATATCCTTGTTTGTTTTGAATTTCTTTGTCTGCACCCAAAGAATTTAAAATATTAACAACCGGAATATTTCCGGATCTTACGGCATATACTAACGGTGTATTTCCCTTTGTATCAATATCGTTTATATCCGCCGAATGTTTGGTTATCAAATCTGTTATTACCTTTATGTATCCGTTTTCACATGCATACATTAATGCGCTTTTGCCGTTGTTATCCGATATTTTTATATTTGTTTTCTTGTTATCCAAAAACAAATTTATCATATCGAAATTTCCTGTTTCTATTGCATACATTAACGGAGTTTTACCTTCGTTGTTTGCTATATTCATATCCATACCTAAATCTAAAAGATAAGATACCGCATTAAGATTTGAAGATTGTGCGGCCAATAACAAAGCATTGTTACCGTTTGTATCGGTTTGATTTATATTTATACCTTGTTCCGCTAAATAATTTGCAGACTCTAAATCATTTTCTTCTATTGCCAACATAAAAGAATTTATACCTTTATTATTTGCGTTGTTCAAATAAGCACCGTTTTCTACCAAATATTCCATTATTTCTTTGCTGTTTGCTTTCATATTTTGAACATAATCGCAATACTCGGATTCGGATAAAGCACTTAATTCTTTTAAATCCGTGAGAACATTTTGAATTACATCCGAATACATAAATGCAACTGAAGCCATAAGTGCGCTGTTTCCTTGTTTATCTTTTGAGTTTATATCCACTTTCAACATTTCAACCATATATTTTATTGCTTCAAGATTGCCGCAAGCCGCACATGCAATAAAAGGGGTTACGCCGTTAATATTTGCATCGTTAGTATTTGCTTTTGCAATTACCAAATAGTTCATTATATCCGTATCACCGTTCCTTGCTGCGAGGAAGAAAGCTGAAATTTTATTTCTGTCTTCTATATTAACACTTGCTCCGTTTGATAACAGAAACTTAACGGCATCTATATTTCTGTTTTTTACCGCAACCATAAGGGGGGTAGCACCAATATTATTTGCTATATTAGGATTAGCTTTCTTTTCTGTTAATAATGTTAAGATTTCAGCATTACCGTTCATAGCTGCATACATCAAGGCTGTGGATCCCGTTTTATCTTTTAAATTTACATCTATTTTTTCTTTTAATAATAATTTAACTATATCAACGCTTCCGGCATAACAAGCGGCCATTAAAGGCGAAACACCATCTTTGTTAACTATCTTTATATTGGCTTTTTTCTTTAATAGGAGTCTTACTACATCCACTTTGCTTTTTGAACAAGCGTATATAAGGGGGGTGTTTCCTAAATAATCTTGCTGGTTTATACTTTCTTTTTTATTTATTGCCTCTTCTATTGTATAAACATCACCTTTTTTTGCTGCTGAGAATATATCTGTCGCGATACTTACTTCTTCAAGTAAATCTTCATCATCAAAGTCTTCGGCCCTTAAATCATATAAAAATACTAAATTGAGGGATAAGATCAGGAAACAAAAAAACAACTTTTTAAAAATGTTCATTAAAGCTCCTTTATATAAAGTTTATTTTTAAAAATTATATAATTATTTTAGTTGGTAGTCAAAAACTTTTCAAGGGTTAAATTTTTGAAAAAATAAAAAATTTTCTTTAAAGGCTTTTTTTTGAAAAAAATTTTTTTGCCAAAAAATTGTCAAAATTTTTAAAAAGTTGCCAAAATTTGCTAAAATTTATATATTTTATTGGTTCCGATAAGATATATTATGTTAAGTTGAATATATATAAAAAGATATTGTTAACATTAAAGTGAAATATTAATATTGATTAAATTATTTATAATTATAAGTAATAATTTTGCTATGATTTGTATTTTATTTTAATTTTTATACAATAGCATTCACATGTGCTTTTATATTAAAACATATTTGGTTGGATTTTGTTTGAAATTTGTGAATAAAGAAGATTTTATATGATTTGTTAAGATTTATATATTTATCCCGAAATTTGGCAATATTTGCTTATTTTCGGTACTTTTGTACTTAAAAATAATTTTTTTTGGCAAAAAATGGGGTAATTCTATGTCTTTTATACTAAAATAACCGGTTTTTCCCATATTTTATGCTAAATTTGAGTTTAATGTATATTTTATGATACATTATAAAATTAACAGATATTTTTTATCTTTTTCCCATATTTATATTGACATAAAATGTTATTTTTTATAAAATTTTCATTAGTTTATATGGGAATAAGTATAAATTAAATACAAGGATCTTTTTTATGGGAACAAGAAGACAATCCAGAGAATGTACTTTACAAATGTTATATGCTTTTGACAACTGTTCTATGGATGAAAAGTCTATTTTTGAGTGCTTTGATGAAAATTTGCCGGTAGAAATACCTTACAGAGAATTTTCTGTTACAATTTTCAAAGGAGTTTGTGCAAATCAAAAGAAAATAGATTCTCTTATAGAAAAATATGCCGATAACTGGGAAATATCAAGAATGACCGTTATTGACAGAAATATAATAAGACTTGCCGCCTATGAAATCCTTTACATGCCAAAAACCCCCATCAGTGTTATAATAGATGAAGCGGTTGAAATCTCAAAAGCATATTCAAACAAAGATTCAAGTAAGTTTGTTAATGGTATATTAGACAAATTGAAAAATGAAAGAAAAACCAAGTAATAAAACACATATGGAACAAGAAACCCCCATAGAACAACAAATAGAAAATCTAAGAAATCAAATAAGACACCATGATTACCAGTATTATTGTTTAGACAATCCCGAAATATCGGATTTTGAGTATGATAAGCTTTTTAAGCAATTGCAAAAATTAGAAAACGACAATCCTTTATTCATTACCCCCGATTCTCCAACACAAAGAGTTTCCGGTTCTGTAGTATCTTCCACATTTAAACAAGTAAAACATAATACCCCCATGCTATCTTTGGATAATTCTTATTCAATTGAAGATGTTTTTGCATGGAATGAAAGAATTAAAAAAAATTTAGATACGGATATAGAATTTATAGTTGAGCCTAAAATAGACGGATTAAGTGCAAGTCTTACGTATATAAACGGGTCTTTTGTTTCCGGAGCTACTCGCGGGGACGGTGAATATGGTGAAGATATTACCGAAAATTTAAAAACAATAAAGAATATCCCCCTTAAGCTGCTTAAAAACGAAAGTATACTGTGTGAAATAAGAGGTGAAGTCTATATAAATAAAAAAGACTTTCAACAACTTAACGACAGCTTGCTTGACGGCGGTGTTGCCAAATTTGCTAACCCGAGAAATGCCGCGGCAGGTTCTTTAAGACAAAAAAATCCTAAAATAACGGCAGAAAGAAAACTCAGTTTTTATGTACATTCTTTCGGACAGGTTCAAGGTGTTGAACTAAAAAAACATTCCGACTTTTTGGATTTTTGTTCGAAAATCGGTTTCCCTATACAAAAAGACATAAAAGTATGTAAAAATATTAAAGAGGTTACCGATTTCTTAATGTATTTACAGGAAAACAGAGATAATTTACCATATGAAATCGACGGTGCCGTTGTAAAAGTAAACGATTATAGTTTACAAAAAATTATAGGATATACAAATAAAAGTCCGAAGTGGGCAATTGCGTATAAGTTTCCCGCAAGGCAGGCTACTACAAAATTATTATCAATTGAATTACAGGTAGGAAGAACAGGTGTTATAACCCCCAAGGCAACTTTATCCCCTGTTCAACTGTCAGGAGTTACGATTTCAAATGCAACGTTACATAATTTTGACGAAATAGAGAGATTAAATGTAAATATAGGTGATGATGTGATTATTGAACGAGCAGGAGAAGTAATTCCTAAAATTATAAAAGTCGCCAAAAAGAATAGTGACGGATATTTCCTTCCCCCGCTCAAATGTCCTTCGTGCAACAGTCATATTGTAAAGGAAGAAGAAGATGTTTATTATATTTGTGTAAATCCTTCTTGCCCCGCGCAATTCAGAAGAAGTTTAATTCATTTTGTGTCGAGAGATGCAATGAATATTGACGGCTTCGGCGAGGTTGTTGTAGATCAATTATTAAAATTAAATAAAATTCATACTTTTGCGGATATTTATAAACTTACATTTGATGATTTAATGCTTTTGGATTTGTTCAAAGAAAAAAAAGCAAACAATTTAATACAAGCCATAATCGACAGTAAAAAACAGCCTTTAAGTAAACTCATTGTTGCTTTAGGAATAAGGCATATCGGAGATAAGTCGGCAACAATATTGGCAGACAGATTTCAAAATATAGACAACTTAATTTCTGCAAAAGAGGAAGATCTTTTATCTATAAATGAAATAGGTCCTATTTTAGTTCAATCTGTTTTAGATTTTTTTGCAAATGAGCAAACATTGAAAATGATAGAAGAATTAAAGTCTTTGGGTGTAAATACAATAGAACCGGAAAAAGATACTTCTTTTTCCCCGCTCGCTAATAAAACATTTGTTTTAACCGGTGAACTTTCTACGCTTACGAGAAAAGATGCGGAGAACATTATATTATCCCTCGGCGGAAAAACAACTTCTTCCGTCAGTAAAAAAACGGATTATGTTGTTGTCGGTGAAAACCCGGGAAGCAAATACGATAAGGCAGTTAAACTTGGTATAAAGATAATTAACGAGAATGAATTTAAAAAACTTACCGAAGGTAATTTTGATATATAGAGTTCCTTCATAGAATATTTATATCTTGAAGAAATTTAAAAAACTTTCCAATTATCGGTTCTATAATTTTTTTCAATTCAGTATTAACGTCCTTCAATAAATTAGAAGTCATATTATTTATGCTTAAAGATAAATTTGATTTATCTTGTCCGTTTTCGAATATATCAAATTCATTATATGCAAAATGTTTCAAAAACTCTGTTAATGTTGTTGCCGGTATTGTTAATAAATTGCTTATCGGTTCAATAATTGTTTTAAATTCAGTATTAAATTTCTCCAATAAAACGGAAACTATATCTTTATTTTTATTACTGCTTAAAAGTTCCTGTTCATTTATTACAAGTTTATTATATATAAAATGTGTTATCCATTCTGTTAATATTGCTGCAGGTACTGCCAATGAATTGCTTATCGGACTGTTTATTACCGCACTCTCAGCTTCTTTGGTTAATTCCCTTATCTTTTGTATTACCGATTCTTGTTCCGGTGTTAAATTTCTATGTTGGTTTTCAAAACTCGGGCTATTCTCAGTATCTGAAGCTTGCATAAAGTCAAAAGTTTCTATTATTACACCTAATGCCACACCGAGCGTAGTATACTTGAACTCTTTAGGATTTTCTAAATTTAAAGTTTCAGCAATATTTTCTAATATCTCAACTGTTTTCTCGGTTTGTAATTCTACATAAGGATTATGAGAAGAATTTATATTTGCATCTCCCACAATAGTGCCGATTTTTTGTACATATTCTTCATTTAATTGTTCTATTTGAGAATTGGTTATTAGAACCGTATGGTTGGACAAATACATCGGACAATTTGCAACTTGTTCCATTGTTAGGTGTCCGGACATATTTTCCAATTCATTGGAGCTTTTCTTTTTTAAATCGGAAATAATGGCAAATTCTAAATTAGAAACCCCTTTTCTGGCCGTATATCCCAATTCTGTTTCTTTTCCTGCTTCTGCAATAAATTGAGGAAATTTTTCTATTCCTGCAGATTTTAAGTTGTCTATAATATTATTTACAAAATAATATGATTCGCAACTTGAAAAATAAATAATTAAATTTTCTAAATTTACGCCATTATTGTATGCTTGTATTAATGCTTGTGATATTTCGTTTACGCCGATGTGCTTAGAATCATCGTAATAAAATCCATTTTTTGCACCATGTCCGTCAAAAACAAATAATGCTTTCTCATAACCGGATTCATTGAAATTTACTATTTTATTTAAAAAATCTTCCACATTTTGCTCATATAGATTCGGAGAAATTTTATAAAGTTCGGTAGATTCGAATTCAATTGGTGCTATGTTTAAAATGTTCAATATATCATTTAAACCTTTAGGTGAAAATCTTTGGCCGCCAAGAGACCAAGTTTCACTATTATGCAGGCTGTAAATTGCAATATCATTACTTAACATATCAATTGATGATGCAATTTCAAAAATTTCTTTGTAATAATTTAGCGTTTCTGTTAATACATTTCCAAATTGTTCTTCTTGTATATCTTTAAGTTTTTTGCCGACAACTTCATAAATTTTTCTGCCGACACTTATCGATAAATTGTATTGCTTTAAAATATCATTGAAATTTTTATTTTGTTCACAAAATTCGGCAAACTCGTTTGAAAAAAGAATTTTTAATGTTAATTCATCATTTTCAATATCTAAAGCATTTATTTGTTGTTCTTTTAAGGCAGAAAATAATTCTCCAAACTTTTGAATACTTTTTGAAGAATTTAATAATATGGTATAACCGTCTTTTGATATTTCCCAATTATCGGCGTTGAGTTGAATGGTTTCTTTCATATCATTCGATACAAAATCATTCTGATTGCTGCTTTTGAAAAAGATTTCTCCTCCGGCCGCTATAATTTTTTCATAAGCATCAAATAATCCCTCTATGTTTTCAATGGGTACATCAAACCCTTTTTGGGGATTGTAGGCAACATCAAAATAGAGCATTTTTGTATTTATTTGTTTACTGATTGTCCAGAATCTCTCGTCGTTTTTATTATGTTCAACTTTATATCCGTCTTCATATAATTGTTTTATATTTTCTCTTAAACTGTCTTTGCTAAAATTAATATCGTTAGAATTAGTATATTCTGCAGGATTAATAAAAGCATATTCTTGATCGTCATAAATAAACCATATATCGTTTGATATTTTAATAAAATCTTCTCCTCTTTCCTGCATTTCATAATAATAAGAATTAAGTGTATAATCGGAAGATTTTACTGCATATCCGGATTTAACAATATCTTCGTAAGAATTGAATACCTTTTCAATATCTTCTGTCTTTGTATCAAAATCGTCTTGACCGTCATAATGATAAACCGACATACAAACTTTTTCTCCGAATAGTTCTCTGCTTATGACCCATGAATTTTTTGAGTAAGTATAAGATTCCTGATGTAGTTCGTATCCTTCGGATTTTAATTTATCCATTTTTTGCTGGAAAGATTCGGTTATTTCCGGTTTTTCAAGTTCTTCAGGAGAAATTACGGAACCATCATCTTTTAATACTTTGTATATCTTATAAGCCTCTTGTGAATCAGGAGGCACATTTTTATTGAAAAACGTCCAGTTCCCGGTATTTATCTGCTGAAAATCGACGTAACTCTTTCTTAAATTAGAATAAAATTTCAGCGAGTCGCTATATGAGGATGAACCGTTAGTAAAAATTAATTCATAATCTTTACTTGTTGCCTTTTGATAAAGGCTGAATAAATTTTCGATATTTTCATTACTTAAATTGAAAGCATTTTCTTCTTCATTAAAATAAACGGTTAAACATATTTGCTTAGAGCCTATTTTTTTACTAACTATCCATGCTTTTTTATCAAAAGGATCTTGCTGTACATCAAAACCGTTTGATGTTAATGTTTTAACGGTTTTTTCAAAATTTCCAACAGTTCCGTTTTTTTCAATATCTTCGACTGTAATTACGGTACCGTCTTCTTTTATGGGATTAACTGATACGACAGAATCATCTTTCATTATCAACCAATTGCCTTGTGTTAATAATACAGAAGATACTCCGTTATCGGTAGGACTAGCATTTTTAGATAAATTTTCGGAAGATAAAAAATATATTTGATAACCTGCATTTGTTATGTTTTGATATGCATTAAACAGCCCGATTACAGTTTCAACATCCATATTCAAACTGTTTTGTTCGGTCTTATGCACTTGCAAATACATCATAGAATAACGATAAAAACCCTTTCGTACTATAAAAGAATCTTTATTGTATTTATCTTGTTCAACACCATAGCCTTTTTCTTTTAATTGTGAAATTTGTTGTTCCGTGTTTTGAACGAAAAAGGATTTAATCCTTTCATAAATATCAACTTTACCGGTATCTCCGAACGGATTTAATGTCATACTAAAGTTATCTTTTGTTATTGTCCAATCGTTTGATGTTATTTGTTCAAAATATTGTCCTTTTCCCAGAGAAAAATAATAATACAAATCTGTTTTCCCTGAACAGTTTACCGAATAGCTTGCATTTTTTAATTTTTCATAAGCAGCGAATAAACCTTCAATCGCATTTGTATCAATTGTGCATTCGCCTTTTTCATTAAAAGGATAAACGGTAAGACAAGTAGTTGTTCCGTTAATTTTTTTCTCTATAACCCAAGCATCATTATTGTAAGCATCATGTATAACTCTATAACCGTCTTTGCTTAATTTTGAAATTGCAGTTTCAAATTTTGCCTGTTCTTCTTTTTCCTTAAAGAATTTATTAATATTATTTATGGAAACATTTATTTTTCCGTTATCATCAAAAGCTTGTACCGAGATAGTTATATTACCTTTGGATATGTTCCATACATTTCCGCTGATTTGATTTGTCTTGCCTTCGCAAGTTATTGTATAACCTTCATTTTTTAATTTTTCATAAGCATTAAATAATCCTTTGATACTATTGACATTTACTGTGCATTCGCCTTTTTCATTAAAAGGATAAATAGTAAGGTAAGTAGTTGTTCTGTTAATTTGTTTCTCTACACGCCAGGAGTTTTTAGTGTTTTGTATAAGTGTATAACCATCTTCATTAAGTTGCATTTTTGCTTTTTCAAACCTTGATATTTCCCTCTCTTGTTTAGATTTGTTTATAGTATTAATTGAAGTCTTTAAAGAACTTAGCATGCTTAATATATTTGCTTTTTTTGAATTTACATTTTTTGTCGTTAGAGAATTTACTTCACTATTTAATGACTTTGCTTTTTTTGAAACTGTTTTTATTGCAGAAGATATAGAATTGTAAGTGTCAGTATTTAAAACTTTTTTCAAAGAAGTTATTTTGGTAGAAAGGCTTGATATTAAGTTCGTGATAGCTTTTTCGGTTTTTTTGATTGTGTTTAATAAAGAACTTGTGATTTTGTTTGCCTTAAGTTTGGAAATATTAAGGTCGATTTTTGATCGCAAGCTCTTAATTATATCCAGTACCTTATTATAGGTTGTTACTGCGGTTTTAAGTGTCGTAAAATTGCTGTTTATTTTACTTGCGGAATTAAATTTTGATAGAGCTTGATTACCGAAATAACTATTAAGATTGAGCTTAAATGTTTGTGTTGTTGAATTTTTTGTCCTTGAAATTACAAGATTATTACCACTAAATTTAGCAGAATATTTATATCCGGATAATTTTTCTCCATTCAAACTTTTTACAATGGAGAAAGCTCTGTTTATGTTATTAATATTTATGGCAATTGTATTTTTTTTAATGGAAGTTAATTTTAAAGTTTGACCATTTTTTGAAATAGTCCAAGTACCGTCGGTTATTTGAGCAGCACCGTAAGGACTTTTTCCGTGAGAGAAATACAAATATGATTCTGTTAAATTAGAACATTGTACCTGATATCCGTTTGTTCTAAGTTGGTTATAAGTATTAAATAAACTTTTAATTTTGGATACATCAATATCTTTTTCATCGGATAAAGTCATCCCTACCCAAAAACCATCATCGTAAGTTTTTCCTACAACCCAAGTGTTTGACTGATACGGGTCTTTTACAACGGTATAACCGTCTTTTTCGAGCTGCGCTTTTGCCTTCTCAAATTTAATTGTTGTGTTAACCGCAGATAAAGATATATTTGGTTTTCCCGTGGCATCAAGAGCTTGCATTTTTACGGTTGTATTATCTTTTGAAATAGTCCAAGTACCGTCGGTTATTTGAGCAGCACCGTAAGGACTTTTTCCGTGAGAGAAATACAAATATGACTCTGTTAAATTAGAGCATTGTACCTGATATCCGTTTTTCCTAAGTTTGTTATAAGTGTCAAATAAATTTTCTATGACAGATACATTAATGTTGTTGTTATCATCGGATAAAGTCATCCCTACCCAAAACCTGTCGCTATAAGTTTTTCCCACTACCCAAGTGTTTGATTGGTACGGATCTTTTATAACGGTATAACCGTCTTTTTCCAGTTGTGCTTTTGCTGTTTCAAAATCAACAAATGCATCACTATCGAAATATTTCTCTAACAGTTGCTCTTTTTCTTCATCACTAATATTGTTATTTATGTAAGTTGAAGAATCTGTTTGCTGATATTCCGGTAAGACTACACCTCTTGTAGAATTTGTTCCGGCAAAAACTGTTAGTGTATTGGTAAGCAAAAACGAAAGTATAATAGCAAATAATTTTCTAAAATTTTTTTTGTTCATTTTTTTTCGCTCCAACAATAAATACGTACAGTACAACGGCATACGGGCATACGTAAGTAATATATATTATATATATTATAACATATGGCAGTAGCAAAAGGATGTAAAATTTTTGTGAATTAATCTTTAATAGAATAAAAAAAAGTGATAAAATATGCGAAGTAAAAGGAAGGATTTAACAAATGGAAAATAAAAAATTTAATATTGTATTTGAAAACGATGATATTATTGTTATAAATAAGGAACCGGAAATATTTGTTATAAATAGTGAAGAAAGTAAAAGTAAAACAATAAGGGATATCTTACAAGAAGAATTAAACCAAGATATTATTCCCGTAAGTTCTCTCGATTACGAGGCGAGCGGAATAGTGGTTTTTGCCAAGAATCAAAAATCTTATGATTTTTTTTCGGAACAGTTTAAAAAAGAAAAAGTAAGAAAAATATATCATGTGTTGGTTAATGGAGTTATGGATAATGCAGAAGGTGAAATAGATAAAAATCTTCTGGTTAACGAACAAACCACTTCCGTTAACGATAGAGGTATAAAATCCGTTACAAAATATAAAGTTCTCGAACAATTTAAAAGTTTTGCCTTTGTTGAAGTTTATCCCCTAACCACAAGAAAAAATCAAATAAGAGCACATTTTTGGTCAATCGGAAATACTCTTGCTATAGATAAAATTTACGGAAGTGAAGAACCTATATTACTTTCAAATTTAAAAAGAAGATATAAAGGAATTACAAAAGAAAAACCTTTATTGAAGAGATTGCCTATGCATTTATCTCAAATAGAAATCTTGTTACCGAACAACAAAGAAAAAAGTGTTTTTTTATCTCAGTTACCGAATGATATTCAACTTACATTAAAACAATTAAGAAAATATAATAAAAGAGGTTAAAATATGTCCGGGAAAGTTTATTTTTTACCGTGGAATAAAAAGAACGAATTTTATAAATTTTTAAAATTCGCAAGAGCCTTCGATCATGTAAAAGCAAGACAATTTGTTGCAATAAAAATGCATTTCGGTGAAGACGGTAATGAAGGTTATGTTAAGCCTGAATATACAAAAGTTATATCCGATATAGCCAAAGAAAAAACAGCTTTTC
>JAEEGH010011810.1_pt1 | contig 19736 bp, 11 predicted proteins | sample 9134181 | NCBI WGS metagenome assembly JAEEGH01 (sample SAMN16246544, study PRJNA631951) | gut metagenome | biome: gut microbiome; feature: rumen; material: DP-attached | host: Bos | place: Iran: Karaj | collected 2018-10 | reverse complement strand
GTGGAGCAGCCTGGTAGCTCGTCAGGCTCATAACCTGAAGGTCGTTGGTTCAAATCCAGCCCCCGCTACCAAATCTGGAAGTTGGCCGTGGGCCATGTCGGACCGTAGCGCAGCCTGGTAGCGCGTTTGCTTGGGGTGCAAAAGGTCACGAGTTCAAATCTCGTCGGTCCGACCATTTTCCCTCACGAAATGTAGATTGAGACGAGGTGTAGGCGGCCTCCGCAGTTGAATCCGCCTGTGCCAGAAGCCTCTGATTTTTGGTATAATATGCGGCGTTATGGCGGAAGAGAACAAGGTTAAGATGCTGGAGGCCGAGGAGGTGCGGCAGAGGATTGCCGATCTCGGCAAGAAGGTCGGCGAGATGGCCGACTACATAAGGATTGCGGAGCGGCGAACAAAGCTCGCCGAGCTTGAGGCGGCCCAGGCGGCGGGAGACTTCTGGAGCAATCAGTCCAAGGCGCGCGAGGTGATCGCGGCGACGAACGCCGAGAGGGCGTACGTCGTTCCCTTCGGGCTTCTCGAAAAGACCGTCGAGGACGCAGGCGTCATGCTGGATCTTGCTGAGATGGAGGAGGGCGAGGCCCAGCAGGCGGCTCTGAAGGACGCGCTGGCGGAGTGTTCGAAGGCCGACGTCCATTTCAGCAAGCTGCGGCTTCAGTCGCTTCTCGGCGGCAAGTTCGACCAGTGCAACGTGTTTGTTAAGCTTCATGCCGGGCAGGGCGGCACGGAGGCCTGCGACTGGGTCGCGATGCTGTACCGAATGTACCAGCGCTACGCGGAGTCGCAGGGATGGAAGGTCGAGGAATATGACATCCAGCCTGGTGAAGAGGCGGGCTACAAGGACGTGTACTTCCGCGTCGAGGGCCCGTACGCCTTCGGCATGCTCAAGGCCGAGCGCGGCATCCACCGGCTTGTGCGAATCTCGCCATTCGACGCGAACAAACGCCGTCAGACCTCGTTTGCCTCGATGGAGACCGTCGCCGAGATCAACGACGACATAGACGTCGAGATCAAGGACGAAGACCTGCGCGTCGACACATACCGCTCAGGCGGCGCCGGCGGCCAGCACGTCAACAAGACCGACTCGGCGGTGCGCCTGACCCACCTGCCGACCGGCATCGTCGTCGCCTGCCAGAAGGAGCGCTCCCAGCACATGAACAGGGAGAAGGCGATGAACATGCTCAAGGCCCAGCTCTACGAATACTACGAAGACCAGAAGAAGGCGGAGATGGACCGCTTCTACGGCGCGAAGAGCGAGAACGGCTGGGGCAGCCAGATACGCTCCTACGTGTTCTGTCCGTACACGATGGTCAAGGACCTCCGCACCGAGTACGAGACGAGCGACGTCGACGGCGTCATGGACGGCAACATCCAGCCGTTCATCGAGGCATGGCTCCAGATGAAGGCCAAGTGACGCCGGAGAGCGTCATATGGACGATAGGAACCTCTACGGAAAGGCGTACGGACTGAACGAGCGCGGGCGCTTCTCGACGTTCGGGAAGGCGCTTGACGCGGCGATCAAGGACCTCACTACAGAGAAGAGCGAGTTTTTCGACTCTCTTGCGGACAAGTGGGCGACGCTTTTCCCCGGATTGCGCGCCAGACCCGGCAGATACGAGGACGGCGTGGTGTACGTCTACGTGCAGAGCGCTCCGCAGCTGTTTGCTGTCCGTCCGAGGCTCAGGTCCATAAAGGCGAAGCTTGCGGCGCTTCCTGGCGCTCCGGCCAAGCTGGACGTGAGGCTGGAGGTGCGGCAGAGATGACGGTGCTCGCGGCAGCCTGCCTTTGCGCCGCGACGTTCTCGCGTCCTCTTGAACGGGTCTCGTCGATGGACCCGGTGCGCGGCCAGTCCGTCTACGACGCCCATGCGATAGGGCTCGTCTTCGAGGCCCCTCTTTCCATAGACTACGAGGCGCGCCCCTACAGGCTTGCGCCCGGGTACTGCGAGCTTCCGGAAATCAGCGAGAACGGCCTTAGGTATGTGTTCAGGGTGCGCTCGGGAAAGTCGTCCGGCGATGGCGTCGAGAGGCGTGCAGAGGATGTCGTGAGCTCGCTTGAGCGCCTTCGCGACCCGACGAGCCCGAACGGATGGATTGTAAAGGACGTAGAGTCCATGTCCGCCGTAGACTCGAAGACGGTCGAGGTGCGTCTGCGCCGACGCGTCAGGTATTTCTCGTGGCTCATGGCGATGCCGTCGTGCGCGGTCGTCCCTTCCGGCGGAGAGGGGACGGGCGAGTTCAGACTTGCGAAGTGGCGCAAGAACCACGAGATGTCGTTCGTTCGCAGACATCCCTCGCAAGGCGGATTCGACGAAGTCAGGTATCTCGTCATAGACGACGTGAGCACTCAGTGGCTGATGTTCCTTAGAGGCGAGGTCGATCTGCTTGCGAACCTCTCGCGCGACACGCTCGACGCCATCACAGGCCCTGACGGACGGCTCGTGCCAGAGCTTGCGAAGACGGGCGCGAGGCTTTACTCGATGCCGACGCTCCAGGTCTTCTACGTCGGCGTGAACATGCGCGACCCTGTTCTCGGCCCCAACAAAAAGCTTCGCCAGGCCCTCAACTGCGCCTTCGACTTTCCTGCCTGGGACGAATTCTACGGCCATAGGATAGAGAAATGCAACGGCCCCGTGCCGCCAGGTGTGGAGGGCCGGCTTGAAACGCCTTTCCCCTACGACTTCGATCTCGACAAGGCGCGGCGCCTCGTCGCCGAGGCCGGATATCCTGGAGGGGTGGATCCCAAGACCGGACGCCGGCTCGTGCTTACGCTGTCGATAGGCCGTCCGGACCAGTCGAGCAGAGAGGCGGGCGAGCTGATGGCTGCGTTCTACGAGAAGATAGGCATCAAGCTGGAGCTCGCCTACATGACCTGGGATGCGTTCATGACCGCCGTGAACGAGGGGCGCGTGCAGATGTATCGCATGGGTTGGGTCGGCGACTATCCCGACGCCCAGAATTTCCTTCAGCTATTCTACGGACCGAACCGCTCTCCTGGCGCGAACCACTCCAGCTACGAGAACCCCGAGTTCGACGCGGCATACGAGAGGGAGGACTACGTGAAGTGCCAGCAGATAGTCATGGAGGACTGTCCGTGGATATTCACAAACTGCGGCAAGGCGTACACGCTCGTCGGACCGCGTGTCGGCCACTATGTGCCCAGCGACTTTCCATATGGCAACGAGCAGTTCTACAGGGCGGGCAGGTAGCGGACGCACGGCGGAGGCGACATGAAGACACTCTATATCGAAAGGTCCGCGACGAGCGGACGAAACGGCGCATGGACCGAGGCCCTTGATCTCGACGGGGTCGGACGCATCGTGGTCGGCACGGGCCCTGGCAGCTTCGCGGGCATACGGGCGGCCATAGCATTCGCCCAGGGCTATTCCGTAGGCTCGGGCTGCGAGGTGATGGGGCTGCCGTCGCCATGTGCGGTCGCCGCGCAGTTCTTCGCGGCTTCGGGTCGTCCAGGGCTTCTTGCCGTCGTCGGCGACGCGCGTCGCGGCATGTGCTGGATCGCCCCGTTCGACGGCTACAAGATGCTGCACGACACGTTCCAGGTCGAGCGCGGATCGCTTGGACGCGCCGTCAGGGACGTGTTCGGCAAAGAGGACGGCTTTCTGGTCGTTTCGCCAGACTCCGAAAGGCTTGGCGCCTTTTTCGAAGAGACGTTCGGCGCCTGCTACGCGGGCGGGATGTCTCCTTCTTCAGAGGGATTGCGGGCCTTCGCGGAGGCGAACCCGTCTCTTCTTGCGCCCGAGCCCACGCCCGTCTACCTCAACCCCGCCGTCCGCGACTGACCGGCTCCGGCAGTATCTCGTCCAGACGTTTCGGGCTTACGGGCTCGAAGGTCCGCAGCTCGGGCGCGAATATCTGCAGCCGGTACTCTTCGAGAAGCCAGCGGTAGCGCGAAAGGGCGCGAGGGTCGTATTCGTCTTTGTCCTTCAGCGCCTCCCTGTACCTCTGCCAGTACGGCGCGAACCTCGCCTCCTTCGTTCTGTCCGAAGACGGCGAGTTTCTGGCTCTTTCAAGCCGCACTTCGATAGCCTTGATGTAGCGTGGGTACCGCATGAGGATATCCCTCGGCACGATCGCCGGGAATCCTTCGAACATCATCCACGCAAGCTGCGTGAGTATCGCGTCCACCGTGTGCTCGGGATATGCGCCGGTGCTCATGAGAAGGTCGAAGCGGCGCTCTTCGTCAAGGGCGTCCTTCACGATCTTGCGCAGTACCGGGTCGAGCTTCACTTCGGCGGTCTTGGGCGGCGGCGGGGCCTTCGGCCGTTCGATGGCCGGCAGCTCTCGCGAGTCGTGTACGATCTTGCCGTCGTCGTCCAGGATTACGAACCGCGCCTTCAGGTACGGCGGCAGCCTCACGTCGGCCCATGCGTCCTTCGGAATGCGGAAGCCCCACCGCTTCTCAACTGCGCGGCGTATCGCCGTTTCGAGCGAAATGTCTTCAGCCGGGTCGAGGAGGTCCATGAGGATGGCGAGGCTGTCGTCGATTGGCCTGAGAAGCCTCTGCAGCGAATTGGGCAGGCACAGTAGCATGTACGAGACCTTCTTGGCGAGCAGTCCCGGCACGAGCCAGTCGTGACGCCATTTCGCGAGCGCGGTGCTTTCGCTCTTGCGCACCGTGCAGGTCACGCCGTCCGTAGCGGGGTCGTCGGGCGAGTTGCGGTATGAAAGGCGCAGCTTCACGCCGCCGATGTCAATCTCGTCGGGAAAGTCCCCGTCGTCGCCTCCGTCCTCGGGCCACCACTCTTCGCGCTTCAGTCTGAATCGCGACAGCTCCGCAGGCGAGGCGCGCGCCAGCCATTTGCGAAGGGCGTTGGCGTCGGCTATTCCGCCCGGAACCGCCTCGTCGAAATGCGCGACTAGCCTCTGTTCGTCGAACGTCTCCGCGCGTCTCGTCCGCGCGGCAAGCTCCTGAAGCTCGCGGAGGAACCCGATCGTCGCGCGAAGAACCGGGGTCGGACGCGGAAACTCGCCTAGCACCAGCGCATGCCGCAGGAATATCGCCCTTGCCGCGGCGCGGTCGAATCGCGCGTAGTCGCACCGCCTGGCCTCGACTATGACGAGTCCGTACAGCGTCACCTGCTCCGTCGCGCGCACAAAGCCGCTCGACGGGTCCCATGCCGGAGAGTGCACGTGGTGACGGCACAAGTCCCCGGCGACGGGCTCGATCCATCTCGGGTCGATCTCCGCGGCCTCGCGTGCGAAGAGCCGCGAAGTCTCCACCAGCTCTCCGCAGACTACCCATTCCGGCGGCGACTTCCTGCCGCGACCCTTTGCGAGCGCGGAGCCTGGATGAAGGGCGAATCGCAGCGCGTGAGTGCCTCGGTACTCGCGGTCTTCCGCGTGGTAGCGGCCTATGCGCCCGAGCAGACCCGAAAGAAGCGACATGTGCACTGCCGCGTCGCTCGTCTCGCCAAGAGGGATTTCGGCGAATGAAAGGCCCATCTGCCTGCAGAGGGTCTCAAGCCTGCGCGTCAGGTCGCACCACTCGCGCATTTTCGGATACGAGAGGTAGCTTGTCTTCGCGAGACGGCGCGACTTTGCCTGCGAGAGCCCGTCTGTCGACACGTTCCACCACTTCCACAGGGCGAGCGTGCCGAGAAAGTCCGAGCCCGGCACCCGCCATCTCGCATGGACGGCGGCTGCCTTCTCCTTTTCGTCGATCGGGCGGCGGCGCGGGTCGTCGCACGCCATTGCCGCGACGACGGGCAGCACGCGCGGCAGAACCGCGTTGTCGCTGGCGGCGAACAGCATGCGCGCGAACCTCGGCTCGACTGGCATGCGCGCGAGTCTGCGCCCCATCTCCGTGAGAACGTAGCCGCTCTTCACCGCGCCCAGCTCCAGCAGCTCCTTAAGACCCTCTCTCACCATCGCCGGCTTCGGAGGGTCGATGAAGGGGAAGCCCTCTATGTCGTCTATTCCGAGGTCCAGCATCGAGAGAATCGCCCCGGCAAGCGAGGACCGCAGTATCTCCGGCGTTGTGTACTGCTCGCGTCCGAGAAGGTCCTCTTCTGAATAGAGCCTCACGCAGATGCCCGGCCCGAGCCGTCCGCACCGTCCGGCGCGCTGGCGGGCGGAAGCCTGCGACACGGACTCTATCTGGAGCCGCTGGACGTGCGTCTTGTGGGAGTATCTCGAGATGCGGGCCAGGCCCGAGTCCACTACCGCGCGGATGCCCGGGATCGTCACGGAAGTCTCGGCGACGTTTGTCGCGAGCACGATGCGCCTTCGCCGGGACAGTCGGAAGGCCCGTCTCTGGGCGTCGGCCGGCAGCGATGCGAGAAGCGGAATGACGTCGTCGGTGTCGCCGCGCACGGTAGCTAGGCGGTCCCACGCCTCGCGAATCTCGCGCTCTCCAGGGAGGAACACGAGAACGTCTCCGTCGGCCGGAAGCTCGTTCACGGCGGCGGCGACGGCGCCCGGGAGATCGAACTCGTCGTCGTCTTCCGGCGGTCGGTATCTGGTCTCGACAGGGAAGAGCCTTCCAGGCACGGATACGACGGGCGCCTGGAAGAACGATGAGAACTTCTCGGTGTCCATCGTCGCGGACGAGACGATGACCTTCAGGTCGCGCCGCCGTCGAAGAATCCTCTTGAGAGAGCCGAGCAGAAGGTCGATGTTGAGCGAGCGCTCATGCGCCTCGTCTACGATTATCGCGTCATATCTGCGCAGAAGGGGATCGTGCCTTGTCTCCGCGAGCAGCACGCCGTCGGTCGCGAACTCTATGCGCGTCCTCTCCGAGACGCGCTTCGCGAACCGGTGCCTGTAACCGACAATGTCTCCGATTTCACCGGTGCCGAGTCCGGACGCCGCGAGCTCCAACGCCACTCTTTCGGCCATGGTCGCCGCGGCCAGGCGCCGAGGCTGCGTGACGGATATCCTCCGTCCCTTCGCTCCGCATCCCGCCTCCAGCAGCATCTTTGGCAGCTGTGTCGTCTTGCCCGAGCCTGTGTCCCCGCAGACAATTACCACCTGGTTTCGGCGCACGGCGTCGAGAATCTCCGTGCGATGGGCCGAAACCGGCAGCTCTTCCGGGTATTCCGGCCGCATCCTCTCTTCGCCTTCCATCAGACATATTATACCATTTCCTGCGTTGCGCCGCCGTCGTAGGCACGCATCCCACGTGCCCCAGCGCCCGTCTATCGCCGATAGCGAGATGGTGACGAGGTGGCTGACCTTCTCGCTTTGATGCCGCGTGGCAGGACCGCGCGTCTCTTGTGGACGGAAAGCAGTCCTCCCAGTGGGCAAAAAAAATCGCGGCGCGTTCCCTAGTCGGATACGATAGCCGCTTCGTTTGCTTTTCCGCTTCTGGTGGAGAAGAAGAGATTCGAACTCTCGACCCCCACGTTGCGAACGTGATGCTCTACCAACTGAGCTACTTCCCCATTCGCGGAAAGCGACGCATAGTATATCATAAATTGGGCGAAGAGCGCAAGGGGGACATTTACTAAAAGTTCTTAGCTGAGAAGAAGCCAAAAATGTGGTATAATTTTCAATTCAATGGGGAGTAGTGCCCTCAGTAAAGAGCTTTAGTGAAGAACAAGGAAAGAAAGAGTATGAAATCGATAAGGCTGGCAATGTCCGTTGTGGCGGCGGTTGTGTCGTGCGCGGGAACTGCTTTGGCGACTGATGGGGGCGTTGTCGCGAGCGCCTTTTCGGATGAACCCTTCCTGATTGACACGCGCTCGGGCGGTTTTCCGAGTTCGGGCGTGACGAATCTGACCTATTCCGTCCTTTGGCACGGCGACACCAACTCCTTCGTCGTCATTGCGCAGGACGGGGTGCCTGTCGCCGGCCCGCTGTATGGCGAAAGCAATCTGACGTGGAAGGTCGATTACAGCGGTCCGTACACGCTTTCCCTCTACACCGTCAGCGCCAATGGCGTCACCAACCCGGTTGTCGAGACGGCGAAGCTCGACGTGAAGGGGCTTCCGTATCGGCCTATTGACTGGACTCTTAGCGGGTTCAGCGGGACGTATGACGGCCAGGGCCATGGCGTCACGGTGACTGTGGCCGATCCTGAGGCCGGAGCGTCGGTCAAGTATGCCGTCGGCAGCCTCGCGAACGGCTTGAGCGAGACCGCGCCGGCTTTCACGAACGTGTGCGTAACGAACGTCTACGTCGTCGTCTCCGCCGACAACTATGCTACCGCGACGAACAGCACGACCGTGAAGATCACGAAGGCGACATACGACATGAGCGGCGTGGAGTGGAACTACGTCGAGCCGTTCGAGTACGACGGCGAGGCCAAGACCGTCGAACTCACGGGGCTTCCTGACGGCGTGATCGCGGAATACACGAACGCGGTGGCGTCGGCCGCGGGCTCGTACACCGCTCATGCCACGTTCATCTACGATGAGGTTAACTACGAGGCGCCGACCGTCGGCGACCTTGAATGGGAGATTGTGGCCTACGAACCCGAGCCGCCGCCTGGTCCTGGCCCGCAGCCTCCGCAACCTCCGCAGCAGAAGCGCGTTCTCTGGTATACCGACACGCCGTTCGTGCCTGGCGCGGCGACGGTGTGGGACGGCTATCTGACGGATACCAATGGAGTCGTCGCCGGCACGATTCAGGCGAAGGTCGGCCGTCCGAACAGGAAGAATTCCACCATGATGGTGTCCGTCACCGTGAAGCTCGCCGGCGGCGCGCGCAGGCTGACGTACTCCAGCCGCATGAAGTTCGCCGGGCTTGTCGATGCGACGATGCGCGACGGCAGCAGCCTCTTGCTGAAGCTCGGCGCCGAGTCTCTCTCTGGCACATTCGGCGGATACGAGCTAGACGGCGCAAGGAACGTGTTCCTGGCGAAGGATGCGGAGTCGAAGGCCCGCGCCGCGGCGCTCAACGCCGCCTGGGTCGGCTCGTACGTCGCCACCTGGCCGGGTGAGGCCGGCGGCTGGAACGGCCTGTCGGTGAAGGTTGGTAACAGAGGTCGCGCAAGGGCGATCGGCCGCACTTCGACAGGCGTCAGGTTCACGGTGTACACGCAGCTGATGCAGGGCGAGCGCGAATGCGCCGTTGCGGTCGGCTGGACAGGCCGCAAGAGCTCGGCGGCGAGCCTGCTCTGGTTCTGTGAAGACGGCAAGACCGTCGAGTGCGAGAGCCGTCCGAACGGCATTGCCGCGCAGGTGTCGGAATTCAGCGGCGGCGTCGCGCCCAGCTCGCAGTTCCACGTCGGCGTTGCGGGCATTGTCGCGTCCGATCTGAAGCTTCGCTTCTCCAACTGGAAGGAGGGCTTCACGGGGAGCTTCAACGTCTATGTCCAGGAAGGCAAGAAGACGAAGAGGCTGCGTGCGACGGTGAGCGGCGTCGTGGTTGACGGCAAGGGCTACGGCACGGCTGTCATCCCTGGCGTCGGCGCGGTGCCGGTGACAATCGAGTGATCTCCGAGGTCGAAGCATGAGAATCAAGCACTATATTCCTGCCGCAGTCCCGGCTCTGGTCCTGTGTCTCTCCGCCAATGCCGCAGTCGAGCTCGTCTCGCCTGTGGACGGCGCAGAGGTCGCGCTTCTGCCCGAGGCTCAGAAGAAGATAATGTCGCTCGCCACCTATGGCGAGCGGCTTGCCGCGCTCAGGGCGGACGGCGAGAAGCCGCATGACGAGCGTTACTATGGCAGGGGACGGAGCGAGAAGTGGCGCACTTCGGTTCCGCTCAGGCTGACTTGGCGCACAACCGACGGCGAAGGCGCGCCATGGAGGATTCTGCTCGGCACGTCGCCCGACCTGGCTGACGCGGCGGAGATCTGGCTCAATCCGGGCGAGGCGAGCAAGATGGCCACGACGAAGGACAGCTCGACCAGCGAGAAGGTCGAGGGAAACGTGCACATCTACACGCATACGATGCCCCGCGCCAACCTGGAGCTGGGCCGCAAGTACTACTGGAAGGTGTGGAGCGACGTGAAGTGCCCCGTCTACTCCCACGGCTCCACGCTGAAAGGGCCCTGCTCCTGCGGCAAGGGCCGCGCCGCGACCGCGTCGGCGGTCGGCGTCTTCGTGACGGAGGGCCAGCCGCCTCGCTGGATCAAGGTCGAAGGAACCGTCGGCAACATCCGTGATCTCGGCGGCTGGAAGACGCTCGACGGGCGAAGCGTTAAGCAGGGCATGATCTTCCGCGGGCAGGGCCTCAACGAAAACAGCGTCAGCGGCGACAAGCCGGGGCGCAACCGCATGACCGTCGAGGACGTGAACTACCTGAAGAACGTGCTTGGCATAAAGACCGATCTCGACCTTCGCACGGACCGCGAGGTGTCCACGATGCGCGAGTCTCCGCTTGGCGCCGGCGTGAAGTTCATCCAGAATGCCTCGCCCGCGTACAAGGGCCTTTTCGTGAAGGGCGGCTTCAACGATCAGCTGTGCTCGGAGAGCATGAAGATCACCGCGAAGAACTTCCGAGTGTTCTGCGACAGGGCGAACTACCCCGTCTACTTCCACTGCATCGGCGGCGCGGACCGCACCGGCTCGCTTGCGTACATCCTGAGCGGCATACTCGGCGTACCGAAGCACGCTCTTGAAGTGGACTGGGAGGCGACGTTCTATCCGCTGCTGCCAGAGCTGGAGTCCGGATACACCGGCAAGGACTACTGGCGTCGCGAACAGTATTTCGACGAAGGATTCTCCAAGTACGGCGACGCCGACACGCCCTGGAACAAGCGCATCGAGCTGTATCTGCTCGACTGCGGCGGGACGAAGGAAGAGATCGCCCGCTTCCGCTCCATAATGCTGGACTGACGCCGTCCCCGCATACTGCCCGTTCGGGTATGTGGGCTTTTCCGCGGCGTCGTGGTATAATCAGACTCGGACTTTGCATGCCCCTCCCCTGTTCGGGGGAGTAGGCATCCAGTCCGAGGCGTGATATAATCGGAGTGCAGAATGCAGTGGAAACCTCAAGGAGTCAGAAACATGGTCGCAGGCATCGCATTGTTCGCCGTCGCTCTTCTCGGCGCCGCTTCTGATGGCGCCGAACCGTCTCCGTTTGCCGATTTCGGTCGGGAGACGGGCAGAATTCGCCCCGAGCTTCATTCGTCCGGCTTTGGCCCGCAGATATGCTCCTGTCCGCAGTCCGCGGTGGACGATCTGCGCTCCATGGGCTTCAAGGCGGCGCGGACGCACGACTGGGCGCTCGTCAACAAGGCCGAACGCGTCTGCGACTACTTCCACATATTTCCCCTGATGCGCCTGGACGCGAAGGATCCGGAGAACTACGTGTTCGGCCCGACGGACTACCTTCTCAGGCGCACGCGCGAGGAAGCCGGCCTTGACGTGTTCTTCCGCCTTGGCGCGTCCATCGAGCACTCCGGCCCGAAGGTCCACTTCAACACGCTCGTCCCCGAAGACTTCGACAAGGTCGCCGAGACGTTTGCCGGCACCATCCGCCACTACAATCGCGGCTGGGCCGGCGGATTCGAATGGGGCATAAAGTACTGGGAGATATGGAACGAGCCGGACGGAGTGAACACCATGTGGTGCCTTCCCGACGGCGACGGCGACAGGTCCGCGAAGGACCCCGAGACGAATGCCGAGTTCGAGCGGCGCTCGAACAGGCGCCGCGACCTCTTCTGCAAGTTCTTCGTCACGTGCCTCAGGCGCATAAAGAGCGAGTTTCCGGACGTCAAGGTCGGGGGACCTGCGATGTGCAAGATGAACGTGCCGTACTTCACCGCGCTCCTCAAGGCGTGCAAGGAGGCCGGCATCGCGCCCGACTTCATCTCGTGGCACCACTACACGAAGGATCCGTCAGTCGTCATGGACGCGATCGAGAAGGGGCGCAGCCTCTGCGACAGCTTCGGCTTCGGCGAATGCGAGCTGATAATCAACGAATGGCACTATCTCGGAAGCTCCTTCGCGAAATTGCGCTCCACGGATCCCGCCGTGAAGAAGCGCGTCTGGTCGGGCCCCGCGGCGCACAACGGCATCGACTCGTCCTGCTTCAACCTGACGCTTCTCTCGAAGTTCCAGACGTCCAAGCTGGACCAGGCCTACTTCTACGGATGCAATCCCGTCGGCTCGTGGGGATACAAGAACGATCTCGGCGAGAAGAACAAGGTCTACTACGGACTCAAGGCGTTCGGCGACCTGGTGCGCGGCTATCCGGTGCTGTGCGCGGCGGGCGGAGCCGACGGCGTGACGGTTCTCGCGGCGAAGTCAGAGGACGGCTCTCGCAAGGCGCTTCTCGTCACGGACTACAGGTCCGGCCGGAGGGAGTTGTCCGTCGACGTCGCGGGCGTAGAGTCCGATGCGGAGTGTGAAGTGACCGTCCACGACTACAAGAGCGACCTGGAGCGGACCAAGGCGCGTCTAGACGGCGGGCGCCTTGCTCTGCCGAAGCGCGACGCGAAAAGCGCGGCGTTTCTGGTCGAGTTCCAAAACTGAGGGGACTTGGGTCTCGCATATAGTCACTGAGCATTTGCGCGCGACCAAGAAACGGGACGTACAGGACAGACGGGACCTACGGGACTGAATGGCGGACTAGTCGAGGGGGACAAGTCCCCTCAGGCAGAGCCCCCTGTTGATGGTTGGTAGCGAGACCTTCGCCCGCCGTGTCTAATGCGCGGCTTCACCGTGACATGAAACGTGTCCTCCGTAGGTTTCCGAAATTTCCAACGTATGAAATGAAAATTTCCAACGTATGAAACGGAAATTTCCAACGTATGTTTTCGATTTTCCATACGTAGGGTTTCTCCGCGTCCACGGGCGCTGTGGCGCACGGGTCCCTCATCCCACGTGACCGCAGCGCCCATTAATTGCATATCCGGCAATTTCCCGGTCTTTTTGCCGTTTTAACTGCGCTTTCAGTTGATGACGAGCGGGCGGGGACCGCACGAGAGACGCTTCGCGGTTGTGGTTGTCTCGCAAGGAGACGCAGAGTTTCAGAAGATGGAGAGCGGAGGGGTGACGGTCGGACGAGAGCACCTTCGCGGAACCGACATGATCTTGACGACCCGCGGTAACAGGCGAGTGCTATGCACGAGCGTCAAAAACATGTCGGGTAGTATCCGCGAAGCAGCGGATCGGGCGATACCCGCCCGTAGCGAGATTTGTTTCTTGAATTTACAAGCACTTTTTGCTTAAAACCCGCATGGATTTTTGGTACAATTACGGGTGGCGGGGATGATCTCGCCGCAAAGCAGTATAAAAGGAGGTGCGTTATGAGGTTGCTTTCATCTGCGGTATGCGCCATCGGCGCGGCGGTCTGCGCGGCAGTTTCTGCCCATGCGGCCGAGACAATTGCCTACTGGCCCTTCGGCACAAACGGCTTCCACGACGTCTCTGGCAACGGACATGACTTTGTGGGCGTGGAGGTTGCTTCGAGCGACGCGGCATACATGGCGCTTAACCAGGGCACGACGACAAACCAGTATCTGAAGACGGCGGCGCCTATCGACCTCTCTGGCGAGTCGGCTGTCACGATTGAGTGCTGGTGTCGGCAAACAGGACGTCCAGACAAGACCTATGGCGTCTTGTTCTCAACGCCATCGCCGACTGTCGGGACGGGTGGCATAATCCTCTACAGCGTAGGAATCTTTCAGGCGCAGACGCGTACGTCGGATAAAGGGTGGCATATCGACGGCTCCTATACTAATAGCGCGACGACGGTGTCCCAGGCACTTGCAGCAGACTATGTAGATGGCGCGTGGCATCATGTCGCCTACGTCATTGACCGTTCGCGTGTTAACGACCATTATGCCTGTCGTCTATACATTGACGGTGTGCTTCAGAGAAATGTCGGAACTTCTGGTGGCGCTCCTTACACGGTTCCCGCGCTCTTCAACGATTATTTCCAGATCGGCAACTGCCCGAATTATGTCTCGGAAAAGAGCTATTTTCGCGGCTACATAGACGACGTGCGCATCAGTCGCGGCGTGGTAGCGCCCGAGAACTTCCTTAGGTATCCGACCGTCGGCAAGGCGATGAGGGCGGATGACGGGAAACTGCCTGTCGTTGCCCACTGGCCGTTCGGCAACAAGGCAGGCAAGGACGCGACAGGCAACGGTTTCGATCTCATTTCCAGCAACGTCTTTTTCAAGTCTGGCTATGCGCAAACGACTTGGGGAACGCGCAAAACCGAGTTTGCGTGCTCTGTAAATGGGGGCTTTCCGTTCTCGGCGTTCTCCAAGACCGGTCTCACTATAGAGATGTTCGTCAAATCGGATTCGTCGAGCAAGGTTATCGGCATGCTGATGGAAACGGGGCCTGCCTATTGGAACAATCCGGGATCTTTCCGCATCAGTTTTGATGCCAACAACGCAGGTTACACCACGCTCTTTTCTGGATATCATGTCTCGGGAACCAATGGTGTCTACTCGCGCACGTACGAGTCGTCGCATGGTGGCCTGGGCGACGGCAAGTGGCGGCATCTTGCCATGGTGTATGATCCCGTGAAACAGGGCGCAGGCATAATTACCATGTATATCGATGGTGTGCCTGCGGAATGCTCCACGGACGCTAGCAATCCCGATCAGAAGGCTTTTGCGCTCGGTGATCTTCCGCTGTATCTCTTCAGACGCGCCAACAAGCAGGTCAATGCGGCTGGAGATAATGAAGGCTCCGTGTGTCCATACTATGGTTCGCTTGACGATGTGCGCATTACGGCTGCGGCACTTACGCCAGACAAGTTTATACCTTCACGTTCTGCCCCGAAGCCTATTGCGCTCTATGACTTTGAAAAGGAAACGATAGTGGACCAGACGGGCAATGGCCATGCGTTGACGTTCGAGGGCGGGAATCCAGTTTTTGCGTACACTACGTCCGGCTATTGCGATGGTTGCACGAGCCTGAAAGGTCTCAAGATGAGCGGAGCCACGCGGTTCCATACGACGGACGCTGTTGACCTCACTCATACCAAGCAGCTTACCGTTGAGTTTGACTATAACAGAGATTGGAACCCAAATCTCAACATCGCGATGATTGCGAGCGCGGATGTGAGTCTTGCGGGCGGATTTACCTTCTACCGCAACACAGGAAACGCCTTTCAGGCGCAGTTCCACGCGACGGCTAACGCCAGCTCTTGGACGTCGATTCTCAGCGAAGGGCGGCATGATTCCGTAAATGGATATTTCAGAGCGCGCTATTCAATCAATGGCGATGTTTATCCGAGCGCATTTGCCGTGACTGTGGATGGAACGAACAAAACAGGGACGGCGACCGCGACATTCGCCAATCTTGGCAACCAGCAGTTGTATTTCGGCGGGTGTCCGACGTACTGCGCGGACAACCGCTTCTATGGGTATTTCTACCGTATTGCCATTACAGACGAGACGCTTGATCCCGCCGACTATGTTTTGGACAACTTGAGTAAACAGGTTGCCTCCGAGACGAAGGCGACGCTGGCGTACTGGGACTTCTTCGGGTTTGCGGACAAGTCCGGTGCAGGGAACGACCTTATAGCGACGAGCGGTTGCCAGAGGCGCAAGGGCGCGCTGCTGCTGGACGGGACGTCCTCGGCCTCGACGGAAGACACTCTCTATCTCGCCGGACTTTCGCAGGCGACGATCGAGTGCTTCGTCTGCTTCGACGAAACGCCGTCGTCGGGCACGATCTTCTCGCTCGGAAGCGGCGTCGGCTCGTTCTCCGTCGCTGCGGACGCGACAGCGGGCACGCTTGCCGGAACGTTCATCCCCTACGACCACCTTGCCGCGTCCTGCGGCGGAACCACCGCGCTTGCGCCTCTCGCCGGAAAGGCGAAGTTCACGTCGTCCTGGCACCATGTCGCTCTCGTCATCGACCGCACGAAGTCTGGTGCGGACGCCGTGAAGTTCTATGTCGACTACGAGCGCGCGACGCCTGCCGGACGCGCGTGGGACAGCGCCGCCGCGATGATCGACGGCACGCTCGTCGTCGGCTCGGGCTTCACGGGCTACATCGACGACCTCCGCGTCAGCAAGGGCGCGCTTAGCCCGAGCGAGTTCATCCAGGCCTCGGCTCGCACCTTTGTGCCTGACGGGCTCATGGTTCTTCTGCGGTGAGATGCGGTTCGGAGCATATGATGACCAGAAGGGAGTTCTGCATTGCCGCCGCGTCGTCCATCGCCCTGCCGCAGGCCGTGTGCGCGGCGGGGGCGACGGGCGGCGGCTCCCGCTGGTACAAGGGCATGCTCCATTCCCACACGTGCTGGTCTGACGGATACGTATTGCCGGAACAAGCCGTGGCCGCCTACAAGAACGGCGGCTACGACTTTTATTCCATAACGGACCACAACCGCGTAGGCGCGGACGCCGACCGCTGGAAGGAGGTGGGCGAGCTGCCGAGCGGATGGCCGCCGAAGACCATCGAGCCGTCGGTGTTCGAAGCGTACAAGGCGGCGTTTCCCGACGCGCAGTGGCGCACGGAGGGCGACAAGACGTATGTGCGCATGAGGCCGCTTTCGGAGATTGCGGCGCGCTTCAACGAGGAGGGCCGGTTCCTCTTCATTCCGGGCTGCGAAGTTACGATGCGCGTCGGGGTTCCGGACAACGCGGGCTGCGACGTGCACATGAACTACGTCGGGATCGACGCGCTTCTGCCGCGCCTGGAGAAGGCGGACCTCATCGAAAGGATGACCGGAACGACCATTTCCGAAGTCATACGCGAGACGAGGGTTCAGGTAGGGCGGCTTGCGGCGAGCAAGGGGAATCCGCCGTACATCTTCTTCGTGAACCATCCGCACTGGCGCTACTACGACGTACTGCCGGGCGACATAATCGCGAATCCCGAAGTGCGCTTCTTCGAGGTGTGCAACACGGGCAGCGACTGGGCGCCGGAAGGGACTATGCCGAAGGACGGATTCGACAACGACCGCGTCTGGGACGTGGTGAACGCGACGAGATGCAAGCGTGGCGAGAGGCTTCTCTACGGCATCGGCACGGACGACACGCACATGTATCCGAACAGCGGCACGAGCAGGTGCGGGATAACGTACGGCGACGCGTGGATAGGAGTGCGCGCCGCGGCGCTTACGCCGTCCGCGCTGTTTGCCGCGATGAAGAGCGGCGACTTCTACGCTTCGGGCGGAGTCGATTTCGAGGACATCAGGTTTGATCGCAGGACCGGGACGCTCTCCGTGTCGGTTCCGGCGAAGGCCGGCGTCGCGTACACCGTGAAGTTCATAACGACGAAGAGCGGCGCGAGCGTGGAGCCTGTGCGGACAGTCGAGTTTGCGCAGCAGGACAACCGTCCAGCGCGAAGCGTGCCGGTGTATTCTGAGGCGGTGGGCGCCGTCGCGAAGGCGGTGACGTTCGGCGCAGGCGAGGCGGCGAGGGCGTCGTACACGCTCGTGGCGGACGACCTGTACGTAAGGGCGCGCGTGGAGAGCGACGAGCCGGCGACTTATCCGAACGCCATAAACAGGATGCATCCTCCGATGAAGGTCGGCTGGACGCAGCCGTACCGCCTTGAGCGCGACGGAATGCACATCGTGCGGGACGTGTCAGTATTATAAGGGAGAAGACGATGACAGCAGGGGGAATGACGTTGAGGGTGTTGGTCGCAGGCGCCGCGTTCGCGGCGGCCGGGCAGGCGTCCGCCGAGACGGAGGCCTGGAAGGTTCCAAGCTGGCAGGCGTTCATCTCTGCGCCCGACGCCGTGAAGAAGGTCATAAACGGGTCTTGTCCCGGACATTCGCAGGGAATGTGCGTCACGTCCAACGCGTTCTACTTCTCGTTCCACAACCAGGTCGTGAAGACCGACTGGAAGGGGCAGTTCCTCAAGCGCGTCGAGGCCGTTCCGCACGGCGGAGACATCTGCTACTGGAACGGCAAGGTCTATGTGGGCGCCTGGGAGCCGCCGAAGAAGAAGGGCGAGAAGGGCTGCACGGCGATAAGGGTGTACGACGCGGAGACGCTGGAGCCGGTCAGGGAGCGCCGGATGCCGGAGTGGCAGAACGCCGCCGACGGCATCACGTGCCTTGACGGGACGATCATCCTCGGCATGGGCATGAAGGACTGGGATGGTTCGGACGACGGGCACTCCAACTACTACGGCAAGTTCGACGCGGAGACGCTGGAGCCGATCGGCGAGCCGTTTCTGGTGGATCACGGGGAGCAGTCGACCTGCGGGGCGCAGAACATCACGACGGACGGCAAATACATCTATTCATGCTACTATACGTCCGACGAAGCCGCGCAGACGCCGAACTTCATCGTGTACGACAAGGACTTCAACGTGGTCGGCAAGCATCTCTTCGGCTGGACGCACGGCGTGGACGTGGTTCCCGGCGGCGACGACGGCGCGGTGCGCTTCGCATGGGCGACGACGCTCAACAACAACTGGGACTTGAAGTCTTCCCTCGTCTCGCAGGTGCTGGTCAGGTTCGGCGAGCTGAAGGGCGGGAAGATCGACGACATATCAAGGTACATCTGGTTCAAGAAGCTGCGCAAGCGGTAGCAGGTAGGGAATGAGAAAGATCAAATACGCAATGTGCGCGATATGCGCTGCGGCGACGGCTCTCGAGCTGTGCGCGAACGCGTTTGCGCCTTTCAAGGCCCGGTACACGCCGGACGTGGCCGCTCGCAGGCAGGTGCGCGGGGTCATGCTCTCGCAGTTCACCGTCGGCGAGGACGACTTCAGGACGATCAAGGAGTGGGGCGCGACGGTCGCTCGCTACCAGATGTATCCGGTGGGCGAGAAGTGGAAGGGCAAGACGTCCGACACAAAGGGCTTCGCTGCCTGGCTCGACTGGAAGCTCGGCGTCCTTAAGGGCGAGGTGCTGCCGCTTGCTCGCAAGTACGGCATTCCTCTCGTCGTGGACATGCATGTTCCGCCGGGCGGACGCGGCGGAAGCGGGATGAAGATGCTGGACGATGCGGAATGGGCGGACTTCTTCGTCGGCTGCTGGCGCAAGATCGCGACAGAGCTGAAGGGCGAGTCGTACGTCTACGCCTACGACCTGATCAACGAGCCGACGCAGTTCGGCAAGCCGAAGGTCTGCGACTATCTTGAGATACAGAGGCGCGCGGCCGAGGCGGTCCGCTCGGTCGACCCGACGACGCCTGTCATCGTCTCGTGCAATGCGGACGGCGCCTGGTGCGCGCCTTCGGCCTTCAAGTCGCTGGAGCCTCTGGACATCGTCAACGTCTTCTACCAGTTCCACATGTACGAGCCTTTCGAGTACACGCATCAGAAGGTTCTGCCGCAGTTCAAGGATACGGTCGCGGTCTATCCGGACGCATCAAAGGGCTGGGACGCCGAGGGCCTCATGCGCATTCTCGCTCCGGTGCGCAAGTTCGAGAGGCTGTACGGCGCGCACATATTCGTCGGCGAGTTCTCCGCAGTCGCGTATGCGAAGGGCTGCGACATGTGGATCTCGGACGTGGGAGCCGTTCTCAACGAGTACGGATGGGACTGGTGCTACCATGCGTTCCGCGAATGGCCAGGATGGAGCGTGGAGCACGAGGTGACGGAAGGCGACAGCGCGGCGAACGCGAAGTTCGCGCCGTCCGCGGACAATTCGCGACGCAGGGCGCTTCTGGCGGCGCTTGGCGCGGCGGACGTGTCGAGGTCCGATGAACTGCAAGGCGTCGACACGTGGGCCGGCATCAAACCGCTCGTGGCAGTGGTGAATCCCGTGGGACGCGAGCCTTCCGGTAACGTCGTCTCCCTGAGAGGGGAATGGGATTTCGTCGCGCAGCCGAAGGCGTTCGTACGGCGCTACCGCCACACCAAGGTGCCGTTCGCGAAGGTCGACGAGCAGACGCCGGCTGCGCGGCGGAGCGGAATGGACAGGCAGTGGTCCGAGGCTCGCAAGATAGC
>JAEEGH010011809.1_pt1 | contig 19737 bp, 8 predicted proteins | sample 9134181 | NCBI WGS metagenome assembly JAEEGH01 (sample SAMN16246544, study PRJNA631951) | gut metagenome | biome: gut microbiome; feature: rumen; material: DP-attached | host: Bos | place: Iran: Karaj | collected 2018-10 | reverse complement strand
GAAATGCCGGGATTCGGCGTCAGGATACAGCTTCCAGTATTCCTTCGCTGAAATGACGCCGGTTCTGTACTTGTACGGAAGTGTTTCACGGATATAGTTGTTGTACTCGCCTTTGCGGAGCAAATCAAGCACGTTTTCGACCTCGGATATCATCCATTCGATATACTCGGATATGTCGTGCTCCCAGCCGTTCTTTTCGGGATTGATCTGTATGACCGGCTCGCCGTTCAGAGCGACCCTGCGCCAGTCCTGGTACTGTATCGTTGTGAGTTCGTAGTAATAGTACTCGTCCGGATAATCCAGGCGCCAGTTTTTCTCGAACTGTTCGCGGCTTTCCACTTCGCCGTCTTCATGCAGTTCATCGTAGTCGCCGTAGTCGTCAAGCGTTCCGCGCTCGGCCCTGATCCACACCGTACGCCGCTCGTCGGAGCCGCAGGGTTCAATTTCGGAGAGAAGTGAATACAGTCTGTCGAGCAGCCCGGCGCTCTTTTTGTCCAGGGTGTATTCCTCTCTGTGATAGCGAAACTTAAAACTGTCTATCTGAGGTGCATACATTTGTATCATCTCCTTCTGAAATAAGGATTAAAGGCGTAACAAAAAAAGCGCAGCGATTGGAGGAATAAGATCATGAACGAAAGAGAAATCACTGTAATGGATAAAAATAGTTCCGAATATAATCAGTTATTGCTGAACGTAGGTGAAACTCTTGAACAGGGACGCCAAAAGGCCATTACTGCAGTAAACTCTGCTATGGTCCAGACATACTGGGAAATCGGTAGACAGATCGTGGAATATGAACAGCATGGCAATGAAAAGGCTGAATATGGGTCTGAAGTCCTGAACAGACTTTCAAGGGATTTGACTGACAGATATGGAAAGGGATTCAGTCATAGCAATGTTGTATATATGAGAAAACTGTTTCAGACTTATCCAAAAAGTCAGACGCTGTCTGACTTTTTGAGTTGGAGTCAGTATATAGAGTTGCTAAAGATCGATGATCCGCTGGAACGTTCTTTCTATGAGAAGGAAGCGGAGAGTGAGCATTGGGGTGTCCGTGAGCTCAAGCGGCAGATGAAGAGCATGCTTTTCCATCGTCTCGCGCTCAGCACGAACCGTGAGGAAGTCCTGCGGCTGGCAAAAGAGGGCGTAATTATCGAGCGCCCGGAGGACATTCTGCGTGAGCCGTATATTTTTGAATTTACAGGACTGCCTCAGCTTCCCGTTTACACCGAAGGCGATCTGGAGGAGGCACTTGTCAACAACTTGAGCCTTTTTTTTCTGGAACTTGGAAAAGGGTTTACCTATGTCGGTCGACAGCAGAATATGGTGATCGGCGGCAGGACTTACAAAGTTGACCTTGTTTTTTACCACCGCATTCTGAAATGCTTTGTGTTGATCGACCTCAAGCGTGGTGAAGTCCAGCACGAGGACATCGGCCAGATGAATTTCTACCTGAACTACTATCGGGAGGAAATGAACACCGAGGGCGACACGGAACCGATTGGTATTGTACTCGGCGCCTATCAAGACAAGCTGGTCATGCAGTATGCGCTCCAGAACATTTCCAACCAAGTCTTTGTGAGCCGTTATCAGCTCTACCTGCCTGACAGAGAACAGCTTGAAGCGGAATTCAGACGCTATATGGGCGACCATATCTCAGAAGAATTGCCGGAATAATAAGATGATTTTGAACGAGCCAAAGGCGCACACTTGTCTGCGTCTTTGGCTCGTTTCTTTATATCGGTGCATTAGAGGTTTCCATCAAAATTGGTGACATATCGCTTCGTTGCCCTTCCTCTCAAAATCGGAGCCGGTGCACCGGGCTTCGATTTTGGCTTGAAAAGGATATGACGGCGCTTTTGTCCGCTGCCCGGCCTGCGACGGGGCGCAGGCCGACTCCCCTCGCGTAAAAGGAAATGGAGTCGAACGCGAGGGCACTTAGCAAAGCGCCGGCGGCGCTCGTCAGGGCAAACTGCGCTCACTCCGTTTCCGGCGGGCAGCGGTACCGCTTTCTTTGTTCAAAATATTAAAACGAGGGATCCCCGGCAGACTCGGAATCTCAAGCCGACCGCGGATTTCTTTCCATACCGGGTCTTGCGTCGGTGTGATATCATTAAAACAGTATCGCGAAATCGGGACCTGACGAGGGAAAAAAGTGATGACAGAAAAGGAAAACAACAGAAAAACCATGATTCGTTGGCCGGGAAAAGAAGAAATAAACACTTCGCGCCTTTATAATCTGGATCTACTGAAAGCGCTTGCGATAGTATGTATGATTCTCTGCCACTGCGTCCTGATGCTCGGCGTGCATCATGACGGATACGAAAAGGACATTCTCTATTTTTTCGGCGATGTGGTACTTGGCGATTATATTGCGGTCGCTCATGCTTTTATGTTTGCAATGGGCGTTGGTTTCGTTTTTACAAACAAAAAGGCACCTGCAGATCTTATAAAGCGGGGTATTAAAATGTTCCTGCTTGGTTACATACTGAATTTCTTTCGTTACGGTATTTATGCATTGATCGAAGGCGTGATAAGCGGCGAGTTTGAGCCACAGACGCTTGAAGCGTTATTCGGTCCCGATATTTTTCATTTTGCAGGTCTCGCCATGATCCTTACGGGCGTGCTGAAAAAGCTCAGGCTGAACGAAGCGCACATTCTGTTTATCGGCATTTTAATGTCTGCGGCAGGCTCTTTTCTTGTTCTGATCGACACGGGAAATTATGTCGAAAATCTCCTGCTCGGGCATGTTATCACCACAACCGAAGATACCTCCTGCTTTGCTCTGCTGAATTGGTATATCTTTGTCGCGGTCGGCATGATGTTCGGCGTGATCGTACGCAGAGTGGAAAATGCGGGGGTCTTTTATAAAAGGCTTTTGGCTGTATCGGGCATTGTATCGGCAATCTATATCGCGCTGACGTTTCGGTTGGGAATCCTTTTCTTAACAAAGCAAAGCTTTTATTACGCGGTCGGCACCCCTGACGCGATCGGGCTGCTCTGCACTGATTTGTTCTTGATTTCGGCTTTTTATTTTATTATTAAAAAGTTTGGCGTTTCGAAGTTCAAAACAGAAATTGAAATGAGTAAAAACCTTACCGTAATATATATTATCCAGTGGTGTGTAATAGGTTTTACGGACAGCGTTTTCGGTTATGTTCTGGAATACGATTTCCCGTATTATTTTATTTATCCGTTCGGCTTTATGCTGATCGTCGCTTCGTTTTATCTGGCAAGGCTGTGGAACAAGCATAAAAACAAAAAAAGCGCTTCTCCGATTTTGCTTTGAAAAGGATATGAAGGCGCTTTTGTCCGCGACCTGGCCGCGATCACGGATCGCTCCGCGCTTTGACTGCAAATGCGCACCCGGCGCATTCGCTTTACGCGCCGCGCCGCTTGCCTCCGCCAAATAAGGCAGGTGATTTTGATGGAATTGCCTGCCTTTGCTTTTTGTGCTATTATCGGGAACAGGCGGACGAGGCGAGGGGCTGTCCACGAAAATACAGATCAGAGATTTGCAGAGGTAAATCAGAAATGAGACCGGATGAAAAATGGATCTACGCACATCTTCCCAAGGAACTGGCAGATCAACGGATAGACTGCTTCTCCGGAGAGTATCTTGACGGCTTGACCGTTATGCGGGAAGGCGAACGCGGAGGAGACGACGTCGTCGTTTACCGGGCGAAAGATGAAGAAGATCTGCGCTGGTGGCAGCTTGAAAACGTGTGCCGCTTTATCCATGAACCGGACCCGCCTGCGCGGAAGATCTGGCGATATTACAGGGATCACGCCGAAGACGGCAAATGGTTATATACAGAGCGCAGGAACTACGATTATAACGCCATTGAAGACTCGCGGCTTTATGGCTTCGAATGTTTCCTGAGGGTGCTGCATTACGGGTTCCCTCCCGAGCGTTGGGAAACAAAAGTGCGGGAGCACGTCAGGCTGATGAACTATTGGTACGATGAACCGCACTGGGACTATGACCGCGAGAAGCTGTGCTTCATCGAGATAAGTGATTCCAAAGAAAATGACGGTGACGGTATCGAAGAGCCAAGACCGGGCTCCGTGATCAGAACGATCGATTAAGAGGATCCCGGTGTGCCGGTTTAAGTCTGCGCATGACAAATCGTTCGCTTTATTCGATTTTAATAAACACAAACTATAATGTTGCGTAAACGCCATATCGGTGATATATTAAAGACACCGGCACGGAATGTATATCGAATTCTCCGCGGCAGACTCCGAGACGCGGAGCATCAGCAGCCATTGCCGGTGAGGGAAGTGAACAGAGGCGTATCATGAACAATGACGTTTTGATCGCGTTCAGCATTTTTCAATTGATTTTTTTCCTGCTGGACATTTATATTCTGACAAATACGGGCCGCAACATCGCCAGAAAGGGCGAGTATACGTGGTTTTATGTCCTGATCGCCATACATATGGCATATCTTCTGCTCAACACTCTCTGGACGATGTCCGAGTATGCTCTGGTGAAGTTCCCGAGGGGCGTCATGCTGGTCATCTGTACCGTCAGTCTCTGGACTGTGACAGGATGCGCGACCGCTTTCTTTATGTTCGCGGTCGAAAAGCTGAATATACAGCTTTTGCAGTCCGGCGCAGGCAAGTGGCTGCGTTGGCTGCCCGCGGCGTTTTCCACCCTGATTATCGTCTCGACCGCGTGGACGGAGCAGGTATTCTATCTCGATGAAAAAGGCTCCTTCATTCACGGTCCGATGTACCTGCCGATGATGGTGTCGGTCAGTCTGTATCTTCTGATCATAGCGGCGGTAACGTGTGTCAATATTTTTCGCAAAAAAACAAGGTTTTTGCGCAAATCGAACGCCACGTTATTTATCTCGGTGCTGATCATCATCGCCTTTGTCGTGATAGACAGCTTTCTGGCAAAGGCGTCTATCCTTCCCGCCGCCATCTTTTCCGTCATTGTCGGGATCTTTATCGCCATGCAGGTAGCCAATATCAATTCCGACGCGCTGACCGGCATGAATAACCGCCGCAAGGCGGAGGATCATCTGTCCGACCTGATAAAGAACGTCTCGGGAAAAAAGCCGATATACCTGTACATGGGCGACCTGAACGATTTCAAGAAAATCAACGATACCTACGGCCACGCCATCGGGGATGAGGCGCTCATTCTCTGCAGCCGGGCCCTCAAGCAAACGATAGACCGGTACGGCGGATTTGCGGCACGCTACGGAGGAGATGAGTTCCTGCTCTCCTGGCAGCCGGACAAGGACGCGGAACCCGATCCCGATGCGCTCACCAGGGACGTGAACGCTTTCCTGCAGGAGCTGTCAAACGATAAGCCGTACAAGCTGGAGATGACCATGGGCAACGTCTGCTGTACGGACCCGAAGGAGCCGCTGATCTCCTACATCCGGCAGGCTGACAGCATGCTGTACCGGCGCAAGAGAGCCGCCGACATCGGCCGCTGAGCTTTCCGGAAGAGCGCATGTTGAAATGGACCGGCACGGTTTGTCGGTCCGGGCCGGCGCAGACAAAGCATCCGCCTTGTACCCATGGCCTTCGATCCGCGCCCACAGGCTGTTTTTCCGGCAGAACATGAGCTCCTTTCAATACGGACAGGGCACCCGCAAGGGTGCCCTGTGAGCTTGTCGACCGAGACCTGCGGACTTTATCGACAAGCTCTGCCAACGGCGTGAGCCGTTGATCTCACCTTTTGCCGACGCCTATTGAACAGCCCGACGCCGCTTTCCAAAGCGGAGATCTGCAAAAACCTGCCGGACGTCAGCCCTGCGGCAGTGGAGGCTGCGCCGGGCGACATGGTAAAAGACGGTGTGATCCAACGGATCGGCGCCGGCAGGGCGTCAAAATATCTGAAAGCGTAAAACGCTGCAAAACAGACGCGATCCCGCTCCGCCGTCGGGCGCACCGGTTTTTCGGGAAACGGCGCACTCTGAAATTGCCCGTGCCGGACGGAAACGCGGCTTTGCGAGCATGCGGAAGACACGGCTTGATTTCGATACGCGGAAAAGTGCGGGATATCATGAATTTTGCCTGATTTACGGGAACGCGGCGGTAGGAGAGTATTGCTTTTTTCACGTTGTGATAATACAATAAAAAGATAAAGCGCAGTGGAATATTCGGATCCGCCCCGCATCGGGGCGGACGACGTTTCCGCTTTCGAATCAGACGACCGTTAAATCAGCCGTCCGGAGGATATGATATATGAAACACGGGAATTTGCGGCTCATATTTTTTCTTTTTGCTCTCGCGCTGACGGCGTGCCTTGCCGTCGGCGGCGCGCTGGCCGACGGCGAGCCCTGGTCCGGCAGCGGTACGGAGACCGATCCGTGGCAGATCGCGTCTCCGGCGGAGCTGCAGGCGCTGGCGGAGCGGGTGAACAGCGGCGATTCCTGCCGCGGCAAATGGTTCGCGCTGACGCAGGACGTGGACCTGTCCGACGTATGCGGCGCCGACGCCGGTCTGAGCTGGGAGCCCATCGGCAACCGCGGCGACGTCACCTTTTACGGCGTTTTTGACGGCGGCGGCCACAGCGTCACGGGCCTGTACGTCAGCGGCGGCGGGAGTTACCGCGGCCTGTTCGGAACGGTCTCAGGGACGGTAAGGGATCTGAACGTAGTCGGCTCGGTCCTCGGGGGCGATTCGGACGATCACGTCGGCGGCGTGGTCGGCATGAGCTACGGCGACATCGGGGACTGCTCCTTTTCCGGGAGCGTGACAGGCCGCAGTTACGTCGGCGGCGTCGCAGGCGCCGTAGGTCCGGGCTGCACCGTATCGAACTGCAGCTCCGACGCGTTCGTCAGCGGGTCCGGTTCGGCCGTCGGCGGCGTGGTGGGCTGGGCCAACGGCGTCCCGTTCCAGGAGGACCGCAGCAACGTAAAGGAAGTATACGCGGATGCGGAATGCTCGGGAACGGTCTCCGGCTGCTGCTTCTCCGGAACGCTCCTGGACAGAAGCAGCAATTACCTGCTTACGAAATATAACAGCGACACCGAAAAGCTGGAGATCTACTACGAGACCAACGCCTACGGCGGCGTGGTGGGCTGGGCCAACGGATATCGGCTCACCGGCTGCGTCAACAGCGGCACGGTCACCTGCGTCGGCCCCGACAGCATCGGCGGCGGCGACTTCATCGGCGGCGTCGTGGGAGACGCCGGCAACGGCAGCGTACTGACAGACTGCGTCAACAACGGCTCGGTACAGGGCAGGATGCTCACCGGCGGCGTAGCGGGATGGCTCCATATCAGCCGGGCGGAGAACTGCTCCAACAACGGCGCGATATACGGGGTCCAGCTCACGGGCGGCGTCGTGGGCGGCGCGGACAACGGCAGCGCCGTCGAGGGCTGCGTCAACTCCGCGGAGGGCTCCGTGACGTGCGGCGACTCGGCCGCGATCCTTACCGGCGGCGTGGTGGGTCTGAGCAACTGCTTCGTAAGCGGCTGTACCAACGCGGGGACCGTCGCGGGCAGAAAATACGTCGGCGGAGTAGTTGGGTTCAGCACGAAGAACGTAAGCGAGTGCACCAACCTTGCCGGAAGCAGCGTCGTCTGCTATGACGCCGACGGCGGTCAGATCGGCGGCGTCGCGGGCACCGTCGCATCGGAGAGCAGCATTATCGAATGCGCCAATTACGGCACGGTAGACGCCGCTTCAAGCTTTGTCGGCGGCGTTGCCGGATACGTGACGGGCTCGGCGATAAAATGCGTCAACCACGGCGAAGTCAGCGGAGCGGCCATGCTCGGCGGCGTGGCGGGCCACGTCGCGTACAACGTAACGGACTGCGTCAACTACGGCGCGGTCAGCGGCGCGGTCAGCGGCGTGAGCAACGTCGGCGGCGTGGTGGGAGAATCGGGCTTCAGCTACCGCAACGACATGATCGACGTCAACAAAAGCTCCCTGACCGGCTGTGAAAACCACGGCGAGGTGACGGTCACCGGCAGGGGATACGTCGGCGGCGTCGTCGGCTGCGCATTCAATTACGTCATCGACGGCTGCCGAAACCTCGAACGCGTCACCGCCGAGATAACGGTCACGGAGGCGGATAAATCCGCGTACGTCGGAGGCGTGGCGGGATATGCCTTCGGCTGCGTTTCAAACTGCGAAAACAGCGCGGCAGTCAGCGCGTCGAGCACGACAGGAACAAACGCCATAGCAACGGGCGGCGTCGCGGGAGGCGCGGTCGCCGCCGAGGACTGCTCTAACTCCGGCGAGGTGACGGGCGAGGCGATCACCGGCGGAGTCATGGGCTATATCGGCGGCAAAGCCGAGCGCTGCTCAAACAGCGGCGCGGTGACCGGAGACAATCAGACGGGCGGAGTCATCGGCTCGATCGGCGAAGACGGCAGCGCCTCGGACTGCGAAAACAACGGCCCGGTCACCGGCGTCAACTACACGGGCGGTGTCGCGGGCTCGTGCTTCGACACATTGGCGGACAGCGTAAACCGCGCTCAGGTGCATGGTCAGAAGTGCGCCGGAGGCGTGGTCGGATACTCAAAAGAAGGCAGCGTCGTGACGCGCTGCATCAACGCGGCGGGCGGGGACGTGACCGCGACCGACGAGGCTCATTCCGGCGCAGGCGGCGTCGCGGGCTGGTGCAGCGGTACGGTCGATGACTGCGTCAATTACGCCTCTGTGACCGGCATAGACAGTATCGGAGGCATAGCGGGCAAAGCGTTTAACGGGGGCCTGATCATTAACAGCCTCAACGCCGCGGGCAGTACGGTCAGCGGAACGGGCAAAACGGGCGGCATCGCGGGCCTGGCAGATCAGGGATCTTCATTGACGTACTGCGTCAACGCCGGCACGGTGACCGGCACGGAAGCTACGGGCGGCGTCACGGGCTACGTCTCCGTCGATTCGACGGTCTCGCACTGCGTCAATGACGAAATCGCCGTCGTGAGCGGCGGGAAAGCTACCGGCGGCATAGCGGGTTATATGCTGGCGGTCGACGCGGATGCCGCTTACATAGAATACTGCGAAAACAAAGGTCCCGTGTCCGGGACCGATTATGAGACGGGCGGCGTCATAGGCGGCGTTGTTCTGGGAACGGTCAGATACTGTGTCAACAGCGGCGCCGTCAGCGGCACGGAATCCGTCGGCGGCATCGCGGGCGGCAGCTACGGTCTGATAACGGAGTGTACCAACCTCGGAGCGACAGTCGGCAGCAGCCGGAACGTCGGCGGGATCGCGGGCGTCAGCGGATCCGTCGTGACGAAGTGCGAAAACAAAGGAGGCGTCACCGGCAGGGAGCGCACCGGCGGCATCGTGGGCGCTGCTCAGGGGCAGGTCGATCAATGCCTCAACCGCGGCGCGGTGACCGGCAACGGATACTATAAGGGCGGCGTCGCCGGCAGCCTGACAGTCGGAACGCTCTCGAACTGCTCCAACTACGGGAACGTGACCGGCGCCAACGGCGGCAGCGGCGTTTCGTGCATGGGTGGCGTCGCGGGTTACTGCGGCGGCACCTCCGCGACCGTTACGGGGCAGATAATCGACTGCACCAACTACGCCGACCTGACCGGCCAGGGCATGGGCGTGGGCGGCATCGTGGGACAGTGCGAAGAATTCGGCGTAGTTACGGGCTGCTCGAACAAGGGAAAGATCACGGCGGGCGCAGAACAGACAGGCGGCATCGTCGGCTCGATCAGCTCCGCCGACGGCACGGTGACAAAGTGCAAAAACTCCGGCAAGGTGGTCGGCGGCAAGGACTATATCGGCGGCGTCGCCGGCTACAGCAGAGGTACGGTCTCCTCCTGCTCCAACAGCGCCGAGATCACCGGCGGCTACGCCACGGGCGGCGTCGTGGGACACAGCTACGGCGGCACGGTCTCGGACTGCAAGAATGAAAGCGGCGCCAACGTGTCCGGCAGCAGGAACGTGGGCGGCGTGGTCGGCTATATCCGGCAGACCGCCAAATACGAAGGCGCCGTCGTAAAAGGCAGCGTCAGCAGATGCAGCAACGCCGCGAACGTATCCGCCACCGGCAACTACGCAGGCGGCGTCGTAGGTCAGTCCGGCGGCGAGCTTGAAAGGCACGAAGGCCAAACCTACGCCATTATGGGCTCCCCGATCAGCCACTGCGCCAATACCGGCGGTACGGTGACCGGCGGAGGCGTCGGCGCGGGCGGCGTAGTCGGCTACTGCTGCGACGAACCCGTCTCATACTGCTCCAACTCCGCCGCGGTCACCGGCGCAAAGAACAGGACGGGCGGCATCGTGGGAGTGATATGGGATACTTCGCTCAGCTACTGCAAAAACACGGGACAGGTGACCGGCAATAACGAGTGGGAAACGGGCGGCATCGCCGGCTTCTCGGCCTCCGACGTATCATACTGCGTAAACGGCGCCAAGGTGACCGGCGGGCAGCACGACGACCACCAGTCGCAGACCGGCGGCATCGTAGGCTGCCAGCAGGGCCGAAGCATCGAGCACTGCACGAACAACGGACAGGTCACCGGCAGCGATATGTCGGTAGGCGGCATCGTGGGCATCTGCTCCGGCCACGTCCGGTACTGCCAGAACACCGCAAAGGTGATCGGCGGAACCGACGTAGGCGGCATCGCGGGACAGTTCCAGGACAAAGAGATGAAGCAGTGCCGAAACACCGGTGAGGTCCACGGCATATCGCACGTGGGCGGCATCGCCGGCTTCGCCTCAAACGGAGGCTCATTCTCGCAGTGCGCCTGCCCTAACACCTCGACTTACATTCACACGAACAGCAGCGACAACTGCGTGGAGGTCGGCGGCCTGATCGGCGAATTTGAAGGCGGAACGATCTCAGACAGCTACAGCCGCGCGGTCGTCTGGGGGTACGATGTCGTAGGCGGCCTTATCGGAGACGCGTGCACCAAAAGCGCGGTGACGATGAACAACTGCTACTGCTATGCGCCGGACAGCAACAGCCATGTAAGCGGCGAGAGCGGCGTGGATTCTAAAAAAACCGTCGGCCGCTACTGCGGCGCGCTGGTAGGCAGAGAGAGCAATATGGTCATGAGCCGATGCCTCTGGTATACCGGCAGCAGCTATCAGGCGATCGGGAGCAACGGCTTATCGTTTCGGCATCCGGGCAACGATTATACTTACTGGTTAGATACGAACGACTTCAAAACCAAGTCGAAGTATCCCGAGACTTACAGCTTCTCCGACAAATGGGCGATCAGCGGCGGTACCGCGATGCTCAAATTCGAGCTCGACGGTACGACGATAATCTCCGAACCTACCGCGCCGACCAAGCCGGGCGGAGTGCCCGCCGATCCCGGAGCGTCGACCGGCTCCGACAGGCCCGGCACGACCGGCGACGGACCGGCGGCCCGTACGATCGGCATTTACTCCGTCGACGATCTCAAGGCGCTGGCGGCAAGCGTGAACGGCGGGGACGACTGTACAAACGCCGAGGTCGTCCTCTGCGCCGACCTCGATCTGAGCGGCGAGAGCTGGACCCCCATAGGCGTATTTACCGCGAGCGCGAACACGGCCGCCGAAAACCGCCCCTTCAACGGCACGTTTGACGGCCGCGGCCATGCGATCACCGGCCTGAACGCAGAAAAGACAAGCGCCGGAGCGGCGGGCCTGTTCGGCTTTATCGGCGCCGGAGGCACGGTGCGCGAGCTCTCGGTCTCCGGTTCGGTCACGCTTACCGTATCGGACGGCATGGCGCTCGCCGGCGGTATCGCAGGCGTCAACGCGGGCGTTATCGAGCGCTGCGAGTTCAACGGAAGCGTTTCCGGTTCCGCCGGTTCCTTCACTGGCGGGGCTGAGGAATACGCCGAAAATTCTGCCGGCGGCATAGCGGGCCTGAACAGGGGCCGCGTAAGCTGCTGCGTCCACGCCGGCACGGTCAGCGGCGGCAGCCGCTCGGGCGGCATAGTCGGCGGAAGCGGCGGAGTCGTGGAGTACTGTCTCCACGCCGGGGGGAGCGTAAGCAGCGAAAACGCTCCCGGAGGCGTGGTCGGTCGGGCCTTCGGCGGCAGCGTCAGCTCCTGCCGCGCCTCGGACGACAGCGGCGCCGAGGCGGTCGGAGACACGCTCGGCGCCGCCGTTTCCGACACGTCTGTCGCGGCGGCCGAAGCGCTTTCGCTGCAGACCGCTTACGGCGGCTGGGACTTTGACACGGTCTGGGGCATGGGCGAGGCGCATCCCCTGCTGCGCTGCCTCAGCGAGTGCGTAACTCTGCTGCCCAACGAAGGGGAAGGCGAAGAGAAAACGGTCCGGTTCTCCCGCGGCAGTACGCTCCGGGTCAAAAACTGCTTCACGCGCAGCGGATACGTATTCGCGGGCTGGAACACGGAAGAGCTCGGCAGAGGCGTCGGCCTCGCCGACTTCGCCGAGATCGACCGGAGCACGACGCTCTATGCCCGATGGATAAAAGGCGCGCCGTACGCCGGAGCATATACGCCGCTGGCGGTAACGGAAGGCTTTGAGGGCGTAAGCGAGGACCGGAATTACGAGAAGCTGCTGGACGGCGACGAAGGCACGAAGTGGTGCGTCGCCGACGCGGCGGGCGAATTCGCGGTCGAATTCTCCACCGCGGACTATATCGTTCCCTGCGCTTACGCCATGACCGCCGCCGACGACGCCGAGAGCCATGCCGGATGCGCTCCCCGCAGCTGGACGCTCGAGGCGAAGGCGCACGCGGAGGACGACTGGATCCTTTTGACGGAAGAAGCGGACGACGATACGCTCCCGCCGGTCAACGGCGCGACGATCTTCAAGCCGCTTTTCAATACGGGCGAATACTGCTGTTTCCGCCTCACCGTCCGGAGCGTCGGCAGCGCGGGCGCGCTGCGGCTTTCCGAATTCCGCATCCTGACGAACGCTCCCGTCCGTCAGGCACGGATCGTCCTTGATCCCAAGGGCGGCAGCGGCGACGTGCAGAGCGTGAACGGAGCCGTGGGCGGCTCGGTCACGCTGCCGGAGTGTCCTTACCAGCGGACAGGCTATGACTTTGCGGGCTGGTGCGTCGGCTCCGACGGGAGCGGGAAGGTCTATGCCGCCGGAGAAGACTGTCCCGTCGCGGGCGATACGACGCTGTACGCCCTGTGGGAGGAAAAGACCTTCACGGTCCGTTTCCTGGCCGATGACGGCAGCTCCGCCTTCTCGGTCATTACGGCAGACGCCGGTCAGATGCCGCTGTATGACGGCCCGGCTCCTACGAAAGCCTCCACCGCGATGACGGGCTATAAATTCACGGGCTGGACGCCCGCCGTAAAAGCCGTTGCCGGTGATACGGATTATTACGCGACCTTCGGCGAATATGAGCGGACCTACAGCGTGACGTGGAAGAACGGCGACACGACGGTGGAATTCGACCCGGCGATGTCCTACAACTCTTTGCCGGTGTACAACAGCGCCGTGCCGACAAAGGCCGACGACGCTGCGCACAGCTACACCTTCTCGGGCTGGAGCGACGGAAAGAGCTTCTATCCGAAGGACGCTCCGCTTCCCCCCGTGACCGAAGACACGGTGTTTACGGCGCAGTTCTCCGCCGCGCCGCGCAAGTACGGCATCACCTGGGAGGATTGGGACGGCACGGTGCTGCGGGTAGATCCGGTCGCTTACGGAGATACGCCGAGCTACGGCGAATCGCCCGAAAGGGAAGCCGACGCGCAGTATTCCTACACCTTCTCCGGCTGGTCGCCCGCCGTGGCGCCGGTCACCGGCGAAAAAACCTACACCGCGCAGTACGACCCCACACTGCGCTCCTATACGGTGATCTGGCAAAATTACGACGGCACGGTCCTGCAGACCGATGAAAACGTGCTCTACGGCACGACGCCGGGCTGCGAGCTCATTCCGGAACGGCCCGCCACGGTCTCTACGGAATATACCTTCTCGCACTGGTATCCGGCGATCCAGAACGTTACGGGCGACGTGACCTACACCGCGCAGTTCGGCGACGCGGCCCGCTGCTATACGGTGCAGTGGCTGAACGGCGACAGCCTGCTGGAGCAGGATACGGTACCCTACGGGACCATGCCGGCATATTACGGAGACGAGCCGGTCAAGCGCGACGAGGGGTATTATACCTATTCGTTCGCGGGCTGGACGCCTGAAGTAGTAAAGGTTGAAAGCGACGCGGTCTATTCGGCGGTGTTTGACGCCGCGACGGTCTCCTTTGACCTTCGCTTCCGTTCCAACGGCGGTCTGGGCGCGATGGGCAGCAGCACCGTGCTGCGCGGCCTGAACGGCGTCCTGCCGGAAAGCGGCTTCACGCCCCCGTCAAAAAAGGTTTTTGACGCCTGGGAGATCGACGGCGTGCGATATGCTCCGGGCGACGTATATACCGTCAGCAAGGACACCGCCGTTATCGCGCTGTGGAAGGATCTGCATACCGTGACCTGGGCAAACTATGACGGAACGGTCTTAAGGACAGACGAAGTCCCCGAAGGAGACGTCCCGGTCTATACCGGCGCGCTTCCGACCCGGCCCGACGACACGGAGCATATCCATACCTTCGCGGGCTGGTCGCCCGCGGTCGCCCCCGCCGACTGCGCCGTCACGTATACCGCGCAGTATGACGCCTCTCCGCAGCTCTATACGGTGACGTGGAAAAACAGCGACGGAACGGTCCTGGAGATCGACGCGGAAGCGCCGTACGGGAGTATGCCGAAGTATGACGGCAATACTCCGCAGCAGCAGACGACCTCGGATATCGTTTACGGCTTTTCCGGCTGGTCGCCCGAGGTAGTACCGGTGACGGGCGACGCGGTATATACCGCGCAGTTCGAAATCGAAGAGGTCCTCAGCCGCAATGAGATCTTTTTGCAGGATTTCCCGTCCGAGCTGAAAGCGCCGGCCGGCGGCAGGATACTGATACGGCCCGGAGCGGCGAACAGGGGGCAGACCGTAAAGCTGACGGCGGAGCCGGAGGAGGGCTGGAAGCTTGCGGAGCTGAAAGTGCGCCTTAAAAACGGGGCGGAGGGCCTTATCGAGCTTAACGACAGGGGCGGCGGCGTATACACCTTCACCATGCCCGAAAAGAAGATCGATATCGAGGCGCTCTTCGAGCCTGTCGACCTGTGCGCAATGTTCCCCGACCTTGATCCTGACGGCTGGTATTTGGAGCACGTGCGCTGGGCGGTGTCCCACGGCGTAATGCGCGGTACGGACCGCGGCTTCGAGCCGAATGTCCCGACGACGCGCGCGATGGTCGCGCAGATCCTCTTCAACCTCTCCGGCGAGGAGCCGGGCGAGACGACCGACGCCTTTGACGACGTCCGCCCCGGGGATTGGTACGCCGCGGCGGTGAGCTGGGCGGTCAAAAACGGGATAGCGCAGGGGAAAGGCGCTTCCTTCGACCCGAACGGACCCATTACGCGGGAGCAGACGGTCGTAATGCTTTGGAACTTCGAAAAGTATATGGGCCGGGACGTCGGCGCGGCGGGCGACCTTGAGCAGTTCAAGGACGCGGACCGCGTGTCCGAATGGGCGGCGGACGCCATGCGCTGGGCCGTCGGCGCCGGTTTCGTAAACGGCATGGGCGACGGCACGCTGGACCCGCAGGGCAGCACCACCCGCGCGCAGATCGCGGCGCTCATCCGGCGGCTGGTGACAGGCGGATAAACCCGCCGGCATTGACTCGCGTTTCGAAAAAAGCACGCTTCGGCGTGCTTTTTTTGAAACGGTATGAACGTGCCCCGGACCGTTTTGCGGACGGTCCGGCGGAACAGTGAAACGGCCTGTTGATAAAATGTATCGCGTGCGATACAATTGACGGAGAGAATGGCAGGGAGGATGAAGGAACATGAATGAACAGAACGGCGAAATTTCCGCGCTTGCCGCAAACAGGGAAAAGACGATAGTAAAAACCGGAGTCATAGGGATCGTGACCAATCTGCTTCTCGTCGGCTTCAAGGCGTTTGTCGGGCTGGTATCGAATTCGATCGCCGTATTGCTCGACGCGGTCAATAATCTGTCCGACGCGCTTTCGTCCGTCGTGACGATCATCGGCGCAAAGCTCGGCGCGAAGCAGCCGGACAAAAAGCACCCGCTCGGCTACGGCAGGATAGAGTATCTCAGCTCCATGATCGTCGCCGCGCTCGTCCTTTACGCCGGCGTCACCTCGCTGGTGGAATCCGTAAAAAAGATCATTCATCCCGAAGCGGCGGATTACGGTACCGCGGCGATCGTCATCATTTCAGTTGCCGTCGTCGTAAAACTGCTGCTCGGGATGTACGTAAAAAAGCAGGGAAAGGCAGTCAATTCCGCCGCCCTGACCGCGTCCGGCTCCGACGCGCTGTTCGACGCGATCCTTTCCTCGTCGGTCCTTGCTTCGGCGGTCATATACATGCTTTGGGGGCTTTCGCTTGAAGCGTACGTCGGCGTGATCATCGCGGGCTTCATCATCAAGGCCGGCATTGAAATGATGATCGAAACGCTGAACGACGTCATCGGCAGGCGCGAGGACGCGGAAACGACAAAGAAGCTGAAAGAGATCATATGCGCGGAGGACGCGGTGCTCGGAGCATATGACGTTACGCTTTTCAACTACGGTCCGGGCAGGAGCTACGGCTCGGTGCACGTAGAGCTGCCGGATGATCTGAGCGTTGACGACGCGGACAGGATCACCCGGAGGATACAGGCGGACGTCTATCGGCAGACCGGGATCATAATGACGGGTATCGGCGTCTACTCCCACAATACCTCCGACGACGAAGCGGCGCGGATGCGCGACACGATCCGGAATACGGTCATGGCTCACGACTGGGCCCTGCAGCTGCACGGATTTTATGCCGATACCGAAAAGAAAACGATACGTTTTGACGTGGTCGTCAGCTTTGACGTCGACCGGAAGGAAGCGATAGATACTCTTTACGGCGAGGTAAGCTCCCTGTACCCGGGCTACGACGTGCTGATCGTGCCCGACGTTGACATATCGGACTTGGAATGATGGTCTACGGAAATATAGAAAGGGCGGTCTTCATCGACCGCCCGAATCGCTTTATCGCCCGCGTTGAAGTAAACGGGACCGTTGAGAACGTGCACGTAAAAAACACCGGACGCTGCAGAGAGCTGCTCGTTCCCGGCGCCGAGGTGTGGCTGACGGCGTCGGACGATCCGCTGCGCAAAACCGCGTATGATCTCGTTGCCGTGCGCAAGGCGAACGGCAGGACGGTCAACATCGACAGCCAGGCGCCGAACAAGGTCGTATCCGAGTGGCTGAAGGACCGGGATTATGACAGGATCGTTCCGGAGTATAAATACGGAAGCTCCCGCATCGACTTTTACATGGAGCGGGGAAACGAAAAATACCTTATGGAGGTCAAGGGCTGTACGCTGGAGGAGGACGGCGTCGGTTTTTTTCCCGACGCGCCTACGGCGCGCGGCGTGAAGCACATCCGGGAGCTGATAAGGGCGAAGGAAGAAGGGTATCACGCCATTCTCGCGTTCGTGATCCAGATGGAAGGCGTAACGGAGGTCCGGGCGAACGTGAAGACTCATCCCGAATTCGGAGAGGCGATGGAGGATGCGGCGCGGGCCGGCGTGCGGCTGCTGTTTCTGCCCTGCCGCGTGGAGCCGGACAGCATCAGGGCGATCTGAAAGGTTGCCGGACCGCGGCAAACCGCAAAGTTTTCAGGCGGTGAATGCGCGGGTTACTTCTAAAAAGTTATATAAAGCCGCGAGAATGATTCGGTATTCGCTCATACGCAAATAATAGTCAAGTACGATTTGCCAAATCGTACTTGACTATTTATATGTCGCAGGCTATAATACAGGCAGCCTGACATGGGGGTAATCTGCATGTTTATCGGAAGAGAGCGGGAGCTCGCCTCCCTGAGCCGATTATATAATTCCGACAAATTCGAGTTCGTGGTCCTCTACGGCCGCCGGCGCGTGGGGAAAACTGCGCTCATCAACCGTTTTATGGATGGAAAAAAAGCCATCTATTTCATGGGCGTTGAGAGCAACGCAAAGCAGAATCTGGAGAACTTCAGCAGGAGCATCATCGAGTACGTCGGCGGCATAGAGGCCGAGACCTCCTTCGTCTCCTTCCAGGCCGCGCTGGAGACGGTTTTCCGCCTCGCCGAGAACGAGCGGATCATCCTGGCCATCGACGAGTACCCCTATGTGGCCAGGGCTTCCAAGAGCCTGGCCTCCACGCTGCAGCTGCTGATCGACAAGTACAAGGATCGCTCAAAGCTGATGCTGATTCTCTGCGGCTCGTCCATGTCCTATATGGAGGATCATGTGCTGGCCTACAAGGCGCCGCTCTACGGCAGGCGCACGGCGCAGATCAAGCTGCAGCCCTTCGACTTTGAGGAGACCTGCCGGTATTTCGGCAACTTCTCCGCCGAGGAGAAGGCCCTTGCCTACGGGATCGCGGGCGGTACGCCGCAGTACCTAATGCAGATGAACGACCGCCTCAGCATCGAGGAGAACGTCAAAAACACTTATCTGAACCCTGCCTCATCCCTCTACGAGGAGCCGATCAATCTCCTGAAGCAGGAGGTCCGGGAGCCGGCGATCTACACGGCCATCATAACCGCCATCGCCACAGGCGCTTCCCGCATGTCGGAGATCTCCGGCAAGGTCGGCGAGGACACCAACGTCTGCTCCACCTATCTCAAGAATCTCGTCGCGCTGGGCATCGTGCAAAAAGAGACGCCCTACGGCGAGAAGGCGTCTAAGAAGTCGATCTATTCCATTGACGACAATATGTTCCGTTTCTGGTATCGCTTCGTGCCGGAGAACGCCTCCATGATCGCGCGCGGCGCGGCGGATCTCGTCTACAAGCGCATCGAGCCGCACCTGAGCGAGTATATGGGCAAGGTGTTCGAGGAGATCTGCAAGCAGTATCTCTGGAAACTGCTGCTCAGCGGCAAGTCCCCGGTGGAGTTTACCTCCCTGGGCCGTTGGTGGGGGGCGGATCCCGTCCGTAAGTGCCAGGCCGAGATCGACATCATGGGCGAGCAGGACAAGGACACTGCCCTCTTCGCCGAGTGCAAGTGGACAGCGGAGAAGGTCAATCTCACCGTTCCGGAGACGCTCCTCGCCCGCAGCGAGCTGTTCCCGTATAAAAACAAGCACTTCTTCCTCTTCTCCAAATCCGGCTTCACCAAGGGCTGTGTTGAGAAGGCGAAAGAGCTTGGGAACGTGTCGCTGATAGAATATAGAGAAATAGTTGAGGAGGTGCGGATATGACTGATCTCGAAACCATTCAGCGCGCCAAGATGTATCTGGACAAACTGGCAAACGGGATTAACCCATTAACTGACCAACCTGCGTCAGATTCCGATTGCATCAACCAAGTTAGGATTTCTCGCTGCCTATTCTACGTTTCTGATTTGCTGCGCAAGGTAATCGAAAACGGAGGAAACATTGGAAAGACAGAAAAGGTAAAGAAACAGCCGTTTTCAATTTCACATGAGACATTGAAAAATTATCGTTTGTCTAGTACGCCAATACCCGTCAGCGAGATCACGAAAAGGATCAATGAGCTGGTCGCCGAAAGCGCTATGACTAAGCTAAAGTATACAAGCATTACTACATTTCTTCTGCAAAGCGGTTTCCTTGTTCAGGCTGAAGCCGGGGATGTAGAGAAGACAAAAGCACCCACGAAACAAGGATCTTCCATTGGAATAAGTTCAGAAGAAAGAGTCGGCCAAAGTGGCACGTATCGCGTGACAGTTTATAATGCTGATGCGCAGCAATTCATCCTTGATAACATAGATGCCGTAATTGAGATCAATAACCAGAAGACATCTGCATCTGAAAAAACAGCTGAGTATCAAG
>JAEEGH010011807.1_pt1 | contig 19740 bp, 26 predicted proteins | sample 9134181 | NCBI WGS metagenome assembly JAEEGH01 (sample SAMN16246544, study PRJNA631951) | gut metagenome | biome: gut microbiome; feature: rumen; material: DP-attached | host: Bos | place: Iran: Karaj | collected 2018-10 | reverse complement strand
ACACCGGGGCTTGGCACTACTTCACATACGCCCCCATCAAGTGGCGCATCCTGAAAATCAGCGGTACCAAGGCTGTGCTGCTGGCCGACCGTATGCCCGACACCTGTCCCTTCCACGATAAGGACGAGGATGTAAACTGGAGTGGAAGCCATCTGCGCCAGTGGCTCAACAGCGACTTCCTCCATCGTGCCTTTTCAGAAACGGAGCGCAATGCCATTGAAACGACCAGTGTGGAGAATGCGCCCAACGTCTCGTACGGCACAAACTGCGGACCCGACACACAAGACCGCGTGTTCATTCTTTCTAACAAGGAGGTGTTTGCCTCCCCACTGGCTACGGACTATGGTTTCTATGCAGGCAGTGGCATCGACGACGCTGCCCGCCGTTTCCGTTCCACGCTCTATGCCAAGTGCCGAGGAGCCTGGTGGTCGTCGGTCGAGGGCTATCGCGGCAATTCCTTCTGGTTTATGCGTACCAACGGCTATACGCCCAGCAGCATCACTTATATCTGCGACTTCGGCTATCTGTATAATCAAGGTACGGCAGTCACTTGTAATGATGCCGCCGTGTTGCCTGCCATTACTATCGACCTGACGAAGGCCTCTTGGAAAGTAGCCACACCAGTCATTTCAACAGACATCGTGCAGCCAACAGAATGGTGATGGTAGAATATCAAAGAAGAAGAACAATAAGGCACTGGCAGCGATACAGGTGGCAACGGCGACATGGAGTAATCTGTATAAGGAAGGAGGTAAACTATGACTAAGAAGGAAACCCTCAAGTGGATCGTGCAGCTCGTAGCGAGCATCGCAACAGCGATACTCACAGCCCTCGGAGCAACATCCTGCATGGGTCACGGACCTGTCGCATTCTGACGGCCGACGTACAAATGATCTAACGCGCTCCCACTCTTCCCAAAGGTTGAACAACTCCTCTTCGTCGGTAATTACAATGGTTTTATAGAATACCGTCATAGTCTCTGATGGCTTGACGCCATTCATCGGGAAACGATATGGACTGTTTTTGCTCCAGGTCATAAAGCACCAATATCGACAGGCACCGGCTCTTCACTTCCTGCGTATCAATGTCAAAGATTTCCTGTTCCAGACGGAAACTCTTGTTGCCGAGGTGTACTGTACGGGTGCGGACAGCAATCCTGTCAGCACCTTTTATCTGGGCAAAAAACTCCACCTCTATCTTCACCACGAAAATAGCGTACTGATCCCAGTCAAAGCCTTTGCACACAGTAGAGACATAGTCAGTCTTACCAGAGTCATAGAACTGAAAATATATGGTATTGTTCACGTGTCCGAACTTGTCAACGTCGTTGAAACGTATCTGAAGCGGCACCACATTGCGAAACTCATTAATTCTTTCTTCTGTCATCATCATCCTAAATCACAATTGCTGAAATCGGCTGCAAAATTACAAAAAAAACGGCAAAACTTCTAAATTCTGCCGTTTCTAATTTTTGAAAAGCGTTATCTGTCTGTTTCTGCGGATAAACAGATGCGGACAGAACAAGAAGAAAATCATGATTCTTCTTCGAAGAAAGAACCTACAGGCATGGCGGCATTTTCGGCGACACAGCAGTTGTAGCGTTCGCGGCTGCGGCGTTCACGGGCGAACATGGCCTTGGTGCCTGCTTCGTCCTGTTGGAACTCCAGGTGCTCGTCGATGGCGAAGGAGTGGGCCATGGTCTCTACATCGAGGTTGTCGGTACCGATGAGTGTGAAGGTCCAGTTCTGCTTCTTCAGCTTCTCAATCATCGTGCGGATCATCTTCAGCGTCCATTCCTCGCTGCTGTTCTCCTCGCCATCGGTGATGATGGTCACCAGCACATGGTCGCCGTCCTCAATCTGGGCGTTGCCCTTTGGGCGAGCCTGCTCACGCTCGGCAGAGTCCAAGCAAGCTTGATTCTGCTCTCGCTCAATCGCAGCCTTGACCTTAGAGATTCCCTTGCCAATGGCATCATAGAGCGGTGTGCCGCCACCGGGGTGGTAGGCTTTCCAGTCCAAGTCCTTGGTCTGTGCAGCGGGCAGGTTGTCGTAATGCCAGGTGGTATGGCCAGTATCGAAGGTGAGCAGGGTAACAAACTGCACTTGGTCGGGATATTTCTTCTGCATCTGACGGACGGTCTGTAGGGTTTCGTTCATGCCAGTGAAGGCCTGCTTGCGGATGATAGACATTGAGCCGCTCTCGTCGACAATAATCAGGTTGTGAACTCTCTTAGTCTTAACTTCATTCGTTTTCATAATCGTAACTTTTTAAATGGTGAATACTTCAATTCAAGACGTCTTTTATCTCTTTATCTCCGATGAAGATATTTTCGCTCGGAAATTTGCAAATGAATTTGCATTTCACTCGCTTATTCATATCTTTGAAGAAGAATTTGGAGAAAAATTAAGCTATGAAGCGATTTTTTTGTAATTTTGCAGAAAATATATCGAGTTATGTACTATCAGCGACTGTCAGACGAAGAGATTCTGAGCGGTTTCCGCGAGGGCGATGCCGACATTATCCGTGAGTATTTCTACGGGTACTGTCAGGTGGGCTATAACATCTTCGACCAGCGGTATCAGCTGCGCGAGAAGGAGAACCTGGACTTTATGTCGCTGGCTCACCAGTATGCGCTGTATCTGATGGAGCACGACTGGAAGCCGCTGGAGGATCACTCGCCGAATGTGAGTCTGAAGACGTGGCTCATCAACGGTTTCCGTTATGTGGTGCTCGATGCACTGAAATGGTACCGTAAGGAGTATGGCAGCATCACATTTGAGGACTATCTGATGTCGTTCGACGTGACCAGCGACCTGCGGTTGCAGTTCAACCGAATGGTAGAGGATGTATGCGACCATGCACCGTTAGACCGTCAGGAACGGCTGATTATCGACATGCTGCTGTTACAAGGCTTTAAGTCGAAGGAGATAGCGGCGCAGATGGGAATGACTCCGTCGGCCATCTCTCAGAAGTACAAGAAACTGAAGGAGCAGATCATCGTGCCGTATTTCAGGAAGAACTTCGACATGGACCTGGATATGCCGGAGGTGATGGACGAAATGGCCATTCTGCGGAGGGAAGCCACGATGGGCGATGCCAGGATGTCGATGCCAGCTCTGCCTATGTCGGGTTCGATGGCCGATATAGCAGAATCGATGGCTTGCGAGGATATGGACTTTATCAGAGAAGAAGTTATGGAACAGAAGAGAACAACACCAGAGTTTATCACGGAGCTGCAGCCGAACGAGATCTTTGTGTTCGGCAGCAATCTCAAAGGTATGCACGGAGGTGGCGCGGCCTATATCGCCTACCGCAAGTTTGGGGCCATCATGGGGCAGGGCGTGGGTCTGCAGGGTCAGAGCTATGCCATCCCGACAATGCAGGGCGGCGTAGAGACCATACGTCCGTATGTGGACGAGTTTATCGCGTTCGCCAAGGAGAACAAGAACATGACGTTCCTCGTGACTCGCATCGGTTGCGGCATTGCAGGATTCACAGACGAAGAAATCTCTCCACTATTCGAGAAGGCTCACGACGTGGAGAATATCGTGCTGCCACCAGGATGGTAAACAACAGAGGCATATGAGTAATAAGGTAAATGTAGATATCATCTCAGCCAGAACTGAAGATGCAGATTTCATTGCATGGATTGTAGCCCAAGGGATGCACATGGATGGTGTGCCGCCGTTTTTGAAAAAACACGGTGCTCGCGAAAATACGCTCTATAGTTGGCAGAATACTCGCCTTCTTCGGTGCGATGGCAAACTGGCTGGCGGTCTTATCTCCTACGACGGAGCCACACATGAGGAAAGGCGAAGGAATACCTGGGTGATGCCCGACGGAAGACAGTTCAATTCGGGTGACGTTCCAGAGACGATGGCAGGTGAATACTATCTTGACTCTTTGGCCATCGTTCCTGAGTTTCGTGGGCAAGGGCTTTGGAAACTGCTATTTGACGATGCGATAGAAACGGCCAAGGAAAAGGGTTTCCATCGCGTCACGCTGATCTGTGATGAGAGTTATCCAAAGTTGGCACAGCTTTATACTTCATACGGGTTTGTGCCAGAAAACACAATTATGTTTTTCGACACGCTTTGCCGCAAGATGTCACTCACAATATAAGAACGATGACAGGGAATCGACAACATATCATCCACGGCTTGCGTGACGGCATACCCATTGCGATGGGCTATTTTGCCGTGACGTTCTCGCTTGGCATCATTGCCGCGAGAGCAGGACTGACGGCTCCCTTGGGATTTCTGAGCAGCTTCTTCACCCGTGCTTCGGCTGGCGAATATGGCACGTACACGCTGGTAGCGGTACAGGCAGCCTACGTAGAGGTGATAGCCATGTGTCTGGTGGCCAACCTGCGCTATATGCTGATGAGTGCGGCACTGTCGCAGAAGATAGCCCCAGGTACATCATGGTTCCACCGCATACTGATGGCCTGCTGCGTGACTGACGAGGTGTTTGGCATCTCTGTGGCCCACCCGGGCTATACGCCACCAGCTTATACCTACTCGGCAGCACTGATATCGACGTTGTTCTGGGCATCGGGCTGTGCTGTGGGCATCGTGGCTGGTAGTCTATTGCCCCAGCCGATGGTGACAGCCCTGAGTATGTCGCTTTACGGTATGTTCCTGGCTATCATCATTCCTCCTGCCCATAAAGACCGTAACGTGCTTTATGCGCTGATAGCCAGTTTCGTGTTGAGTGGCCTGTGTGCTATGGCTCCTGTTATCGGAGAGTGGAGCAGTGGTATGCGAACAGTGGTGCTGACGATTGTCATTTCGGCAGTCGCTGCATGGCTTAAACCTATTAAAACGGAAGACGATGGAACAGCATAGTATTCTCATCTATATCCTTCTGGCCATTGTCATCACCAATCTGATTCGCGTGACACCAATGGTACTAATCAAAGGGGAGTTACACAACCGCTTTGTGCGCAGCTTCCTGTATTATGTGCCTTACGTCACGCTGGCCGTGATGACCTTCCCTGATATGATTATGGCTACGCCAACTCCATTGCCAGGCATAATTGCGCTATTGGCTGGCATCGTTGCAGCATGGTTCCGCTTGGGACTATTCCCAGTTGCAGCCATCTGTTGTGTCATCGTCTATTTATTGATATAAGAAGCCTATGGGGCTTGTATATTCCTGCTCTGGGCTACTACTTCCCAGTTTTCCAAGTCAGAAGTACCGACAGTTTCCCATTTAACTTCTCGTCTGGCGAGGTAAATGCACAATTCGATTTTGCCACTCCCTGTTTCAGCCACTTGCTTCTTGCGGTCAAAGACCAACTTCACATTCTGTTTCATACGCATTTTTTAATTTTTTTAACGCAGATGCAAAGACATTTTCGGTAAAGAAAGGGACTTTTAGGACTTATACCTACCAAAATTAGCTGTCCTTGGTAACACAAATGCCTAATTTGGTAAGGCAATTTGTGTTACTAGTAAGGCAATTGGTAAGACATTTTTGTCTAAGGGTGTCTAATTCTGTCCAATTCTGTCCAAACAAACTGCTTAGTTTAACAATGTTTTAATATAACAGAACGTCCACAAAATTAGTTAGTTAGCGGCTTGATTCCCGCTGTTTAAAAGCAAAAGCGACAAACTTTATTAGTTCGTCGCTTTTTAATGCTTAGTACACCCGCAGGGACACGAGCCTATACTGATTTTCACCAGGTTATGGGCAAATTTGATACTTTTTGGAAACGGTATCAAATCCCTGCTAGCACATATTTCTTTAAGTGGTATAAGACATACCGCTGTATGATCTTTTCTTTGTTTCTTCAGTACCCGTTAGATAGATAGCTGAATTACATTGCAAAAGTAATCAATTTTTTTGATACCACCAAACATTGAACCCTTTATTTGTGCTTGATTTGAAAAAAACACTAAAATTTACTGAATCTTTCTCCCACGAAACCATTTGCCACTTCGCCTGCCATCAGGTCAAAATGCTGATTGATGGGAGGTGTGGACGTAAGGTCGAAGTAGTCGAGTTCGACGATAGGCAGGCAGAAGTATTCCAACTTGTCGTAGCTTGTATATAAGCGTGGAAGCACCGGATTGTTGTCATATATCCATAGCTTTACATTGTCGCTGACATCGAAGCTAACCATACCTGAACAGCGGACGGAGATATTATCGGCAAAGGCCAACAGTTCCACGTTGGGATTGGCTTGCAGTTCGTGCCAAACGGCTTTCTTGGCTGAGGTGGCGAAATAGAGCATGGTGCCCTCCTGACGCATAATCTGGAAGATGCGGAGGCGGGGCGATGTGCCGTCGGTGGTGGCAAACGTGATTTCGTTGTGCTTACGCAGAAATTCTAATGCGGTCTGTAACATCTTTTATTTCGTTGCTTGTGAGATGATTCATGATTTGCGGCAGGTCCTCGGCAAAGGCGGTGAAGCGGTGGCGGGGGAGCTGCATCGAGGACTGAGGATAGTCTCGGTTGAAGCGGAAGAGCGTGGCCTGAGGGAACTGAGCGACCATGCGCTCGAAGGGAAAGCGAATAATGACGGGGGTGTTGTAGCCCACGCCAAACTCCAACAGCAGGAGGCATTTATCGGCGGCATGACGCACAAAGTCGGTGTAGCGCGAGGCCTGGCGGTGCCAGTTGGCATCCTCGACGAAGGTGTCGTCGCAGCGCAGGTTCATCGCAACCGCCTGACCGTCGGGTGTCGTGGGAATCAGCGCCGTGGGGATGCGGCAGTCTTTTATGGCAGGCAGGGCTTTCATCACCCATTCCTTGTTATCATACAGTTCCTTCTTCTTCTTACCATAGGCTGGCTGGAAATAGGCATAATCGCCTTGAGTGGCAAAGATCCTATCCGTGTCGAAACCCGCCTTCTGGAACTGCCCATCAACATTGGTGGTGATGACGAAGTAGTCTTTACCCTTCACCAACTCCAACAGCAGTTTGTACAAGGGCTTAGCCTCAGGCTTGTAGCGGGCGAACCAGATATGCTTGGCCCAGCAAGCCCACCGTTCCTCCTCGGTCTCGAAGGGATAGAACGATGAGGAATAGAGGTCGGTGATGCCGTAATGCGCTATCCAATCCTTGAACTCGCGGCGGAAGTCGGCTCCTGCATAGTCGATGCCAGCGGCTGACGACAGGCCAGAGCCCGCACCAATGATGATGCAGTCGGTCTCGGCTATTTGCTGTTTCAGCGCAGAAATGCGCTCATAAAAGTTCTTTGTAGATGTCATAATCCTTGTCTAAAAATACGTTGAACACGACGGTCTGGACGCTCTTGCGAGGGTATGCCCGTACCGTCTCAATGGCAATCTCAGCGGCACGCTCATTAGGAAAATGGAACACGCCAGTCGATATACAGCAGAAGGCAATGCTCTCCAGATGATTCTGTTCGGCGAGGTCGAGACAAGAGCGGTAACACTGTGCCAGCTCTTCCTCCTGTTCCTTGGTGGGAATACCCGTCTCAATAATCGGGCCAACTGTGTGGATGACATGCTTGGCAGGCAAGTTATATCCTTCAGTGATAAAGGCCTCGCCCGTTTTCAACAGTCGTCCCTGAATGATGTCGGCACACGCCTTGCGAAGTTGGATGCCAGCAGCAGAGTGGATACAGTTGTCAATGCAGTTGTGCAGCGGCAACCAGCAGCCCAGCGCCTGAGCATTGGCAGCATTCACAATGGCATCCACCTGCAGACGGGTGATGTCGCCCTGCCAGAGTTGCAACCCCTCGTCGTTGATGCTAACCACGCCTTTATCTTCGCGCTGCAAAACCAGTTCAGCATCCTGCATTGTCAGGAATTCAGGGCTGATGTTACGAGGCTCCCATATATTGGATAACGCTCGCATCATCCGCTGTCGTTCTTCGAGCGTAGCAGGAATCCGATGGCTGACATGCGCGTCAGCCATCAGATACTGTATGATTGTTTTCAGATTCTCAAGTCTTTCCATTGTTTACTCAGCCTTATAGAGTGCAGCAGCCAGTGCATCCACATCGCCGGGAAGTTCGGGATATGCTGCCTTCAGGGCCTCTGTGAACTTTGCGGCATCAGCATTTGCCTCGCGCAGTTCCTTCACTTTCGTCAGATAGGCAATCTTAAACTCCACCTGAGCCTTCTCTGCCAGACCACCGTGACCACCGATGAAGTACTTTGCACCTGATGCCAGTGCCTCCTTGGCTTCTGCTAACTCAGCATCGATAGCTGCTACACTGCCCACCTGAAGGGGAGAAACGTGTGCCTCGCCAGGAGTCCAGTGAGTATAATACACCTGACCACCGATGATAATGCTTGCGCCAGGGAAGTCGCTTATAGCACCATGCTCAAACTTGAAGTCAACACCAGCCCACTTCTGGGTCTGATCGAAAGGAACCTCTGCGGCCTTCTGTGTGGGCAGAGCCACCATCGTCTCACCAAACTGCTCGGCAAACTGCTTCATCATGCCACCGTAGATAGGACCCTCGATGAATGTGGGCATACCCTCAGGCATGGTTAGAGGCAGCTGGTCTGAGCCACCAAGATGATAGTCGGTCACGTCGATGGCAATGGGTTTACCCAGTTTCTCGATATAAGCTGTAAACTCAGCAGCATTCACTTTGAAGAGCGGGTACTCCATCACCACTAGTGAGTCCTGACCCTCGATGATGTAGCTTGCATCGCCCATCACGTCGTTAGAGTTGTACACATGCAGTTTGAATCCGTTGAGATCGTAAGCCTTGAATTCGCCCACGAGTGAATCCTGTACTTCCTCGGCCTCGTTCTGAGCCGTCTGCTGAGTCTTGTTACCGCAGCTTACCATCATGGCTGCTGCCATCATTGCGAAAATAATCTTTTTCATTGTCTTTACCTTTTTATTAATTAATACTGATTTTCGTTTTGCTGGTGCAAAGGTACGGCGAATTTTTTATTCCAACAAGAAGGCACTTTTTAGTGGGATAGTTACCAAAAAGTAGGAATTGTGATGTTATCGCCGTTCCGCAAAATGCACTTTAACTCAGATTAACATAGTATAATGAAGTAAGTTGGTAACTTTTTGCTACCTTTGCCGAAAATTCTATAGTTATGGCAGATATAAAAGCAGAGTATCTGGCATGTCCGATACGCAATGTGTTGAGTCGCTTTGGCGACAAGTGGTCAATGTTGGTGCTCTATTCGCTGAACACCAGCGAGACGGGTGTGTTACGTTTCAACGAACTGCGCCGTCACATGGCGGACTGTTCCCAGAAGATGCTCTCGCAGACGCTGAAGAACCTGGAGCAGAGCCACCTCGTCCATCGCGAAATCTATCCAGAGGTTCCACCCCGTGTAGAGTATTCCCTGACCGAAGTCGGTAAGTCGCTCATGCCAACCCTCACGGCCCTCATCGCCTGGGGCAAGGAGCATTTCAGCGATGTGGTGACGGACTAAGATAAAGTGAGTTTCGCAACTACGGCGGCTCAAGAGAATTGGTGGTAACTATTATTGGAGAGTAATATGGCAAAACGAGATTATATACAGGCCAACAAGGATTGGCTGGAGGCAAAAGCCAAAGAGGAAGGTGTAAAGGCTCTGCCCAAAGGCATCTATTACAAGGTGCTGAGCGAGGGCAATCAAGAGAGTGCAAAGCCAACGGTTCGCAGCATCATCACAGCCCACTATACAGGCAGGACAATTGATGGCAAACAGTTTGACAGCAGTCGTGGCGGTGTGCCTCTAGCTTGCCGTCTCTGTGACCTCATCGAGGGCTGGATTATTGCCATGCAACAGATGCATATTGGTGACAAGTGGGAACTTTACATCCCTGCTGAAATGGGCTACGGCAAATTCTCCCAGCCTGGCATCCCCGGTGGCTCGACACTTATCTTTGAAATTGAACTCTTAGGTATCGCATGACACTACGAGAACTTATCAATTCAGTAGATTCAGAGCAGTACATCGATTCGGCGTTGTATCAAAAGCTGCGTGAGACGAAGCCTGAATACGGTGCAAACAGGCGTATTCAGGTCAAGCTGGTAAATGGTAAGGTCACTATTACCAACGTTCATGTTGGCTCTTTAGGCGACATACTGACTTACCAGATTGATGTGGCTCCAGACTTGCAGGTGACAAAGATGCACCTATTGGACGAAATCCTCAGATATTGAATTTGCCTATTATTTATCCAATTGGAAACGAACCTTCGATGTTTATTCAACGTTATCATGGTTGGGGGATAAAACTTAATAATACGAATGAGCATCTTGGGGAAATAATTGAATATATATTCTCTAATGGATATTCTGAATATTCTGGTATTTATGTAAGTATAGAAGCGGATAACTTTTCAAGTAATGTCTTTGTTCAAATAGATAATAAGTTATTGGCTCTTGTATTCTTGAAAAAAAACATGGATTTTAATGCTCTTAATATTCACCATAAATATTATGTTTTGGGTAAATATCCCTGGGACTATCCTAATGATGCGCTAATTACTTTATGTAAAGACTGTCATCAAAAAGCACATGAATCACTTATTCCTGTTTATCATCAAGGAAATCTATATAGATATGCAATAAAATGCCCACGATGTAACGGTAGTGGCTATTTACCACAATATAACTATTATGAACATGGAGTGTGTTTCAAATGTGGTGGAGAAGGATCTATTATAGACTATATAGACAACCCTGTCGCAAAATAGTGAATTAAATTTCTGCGAATTGCCTCTGATTTTGCTTCTCGCTGGCCTATGGGCTGAACTTCCGATCTGCTGGCTTTTCTTAAAGTTATGAAACTTTCTGTCGCTCAGCTATTCCTTCTGGGAGCATAGGCTCATCTTTTGGGTTGATGCACCCAGCCTGCTTCTTTAATTAGTCTTTTAGTATAACATAGTATAACGCGTTTTATTACACATTTCGTATGCCTATAGTTCTTCGAGTACCTGAATGTCACCGCTCTTTGTTAAGGTCACGCTTGTTGCACTTCTTACCGTGACTATAGGTCATTTGCTTCCTATACATTTTCATTTATACTATATTTGATGATTGATGGCTGAAGCTTTATGTTGCTGACATCAATGACATATCTGCTTGGTGATAGGTAGTGGCCAGCTCTGCAGTCTGTGGCATGATTGTGGTACATCTGCCTTTTACATCTTCAATCTGCCATCCTTCGTCTTAAATCAATAAATACACACATGAATATTGCCTTAATAGGTAGAGGATGTCATGTCGCTTTACGTACCTGCTATTTGTAGGATGTGATGTTTGGCTGTGTCAATTCTTTGCCCGTGGCATGTTGGACTTCTCATGCAGCTTTCCCGTCGGGCTTTCGATTTTTCCCTTGCAAAGTTAGTGCAGGCGGCATTCTGCAAGTACTGGTCACAGGCTCCCGATTACTGTACAAAAATCACAGCAGCCTTCCGCATTTTCCTTTTCACGCCAGGTAGTGGCTAAACAAAATGGGGTATTCCATGATTTTTGCTGGTAATTCCTTGCATTTACATGCCTTCTCCCTGCCTACTTCTGAAGCAATGTAAAAATTACAAAAGCTCCACGGAGCTACATTAACAAGAAGTCGAACAATTAAAAAATAAGAATTATGACACAGACAATTCAAACATCGGTTTTCACCCACAGCAGGTTATACGGCAAGCGCTATTATCCAGGCAATATCTACAATGTGGTTGTCAATTGCGAGGATGGCGAGTATTATGAATACGAAGTCGAGGCGGACACATTTGCTGAAGCCACAAAAGCAGCAGAGGATATGGCCAATGATTTGATGGCAGATATTACATTCATCGAAGTCTATAAAGCATAAATCAATATAATCAATAAAGTAATAACAATTTAAAAATTAAGTATTATGGAAGCAAAAGTTATCATCGTTTCAGTAGTGAAGTCTAACAAGAGTGAGAACAATGTGTGGGCAGTGGGCATCACAGGTGAAGAACAAGAGCAGGCGTACTGCAAGAGTGCATGGAAAGCCATGAAGTTCGCTTTCCTGTTGAAGAAGCAGACAGGGTTCTACATCGAGGATGATTCCCTCAAGATGCTCTCAGAGGAAATAGCTCGGCAAAAGGCAGCAAATGCTGCAGCCGAGCAGCCTGCAGAGCAGGAAGTACAGCCGGAAGCTGAGCAGCAGCCTGAGGCTGAAGCTAAGCCCAAGAAGGCTCGTAAGCCCCGCACCAAGAAGGTGCAGGCAGAGCCTGTGGATGTAGCTCCTGTGTACTCAGCTGCAGAAGCTGCTGGATTGATAGCCTTCATGTAAGAGGGCTATCTTTCCATGTCTTTTCGCATTTTTCCTGGTTTATTTACCTTTGCAGCAAAAATAAGACATACGCTATGGCAACAACCATCAATACAGAGTTTGACAGCATCTATCTGACCGCACATCTGCCGGAGGAAGTTGAATATGAAACTGACCAGACGTCGCTGGAGGTGTCACTCTATGTGAGCGCTTCGAAGGTATTCTCATCGACATATTACCCGTACCAGGAGATTGTTGTGGTCAGGGATATCCGTTCTATCATTGAGGCAGCAATGGCAGACCGGCAAATGAGTTTCGCAACTCTGAAGATAGTGGCCGCTGAGCCAACGAACAAGGCGCCAATCGTCACCTACGATGAAGATGGTAATATGCACATGACGTTTGGTGACGCAACACCGGAGCCTGTCACTGTGACGGTGGAGGGTATCAAAGTAATCTATAGCCGGTACAAGACGATAGAAGATTCGGATAGTTTCCTCTACAGCAACTTCCTGACAAGTCGGAAGAGTGCTTTAATACCTCGTAGTGTTCAGCTGAAGCTGAGCAACTACACAAAGGCGTATGCCCAAGGGTCAAATTATGCCTTAATATATTATTCTCAACGTTCGGTTCCTGAGCAGGTTTTTACATATAAAGCTGATCTTGGGAAGATGCAATCTACCTCAGAGAAGATAGTCACGGTCAACCTGACACTTCAGAGTTTCAAATCTTCGGTAGACCAAGCGATGAATATCAACTGTGTAGTCCATGGGGTAGAGTACCATATTGGGGTGCGGCAGTTCAACATCTTTTTCACGGACGAGGAGCCGACAGAGGTATTCTCATTCCGAAACGCTTTTAACGTGGAGGAAATATATTCTCTTTTTGGCGCAACGACCATCAAGACGGAGGTGGACAGAAGCGAAGCAGTATGTGGGCACAAGACACAGTTCTACGACGAGACGGTAAAGGTCAAGCATGAAGTGGAGACGGCGCCGCTACCGTACGATGAAGCTAAGTGGCTGAATCAGATGCTGACATCAAAGCTCGTAAAACGGCGCATAGAAGACGGCAGCTTCGAGAAGGTGCTTATCAGCGATATCACATCTGAGATGACGGACTCTGACAAGGAACTCATCCGTCTGAAGTTCACATGGAAATATGCCGATGGTAACGAATGGTTATAAGATATGAATAGTATTCACATTTCAACAGCAAGGCTCATCCTGAATAGGCCTGAGCCAGTAGATATCAGACTCTGGACTTCCAAAGGGGAAATCCAGGAGTGGAAACGATGCATCTGTATCAAATACGACCACTACAAGGGTACACGAAAATTCAAGTTGCTCGACAGCAATCAGATTCGTATGACAAGAGAGGTACAGGTGTTCATGCTGAACGGCATGGAGGTCTATATGTAGCTGCAAAACAGCACATTTTTCTTGTAGATACCGAATAATTCAGAATTATTTCGTACCTTTGCACCCAGAAAGTTGTTGCGCAGAGGCACAGCCTTTCTTACTGCTCTTGCATACGTGCACCCGCAGTACTCTTATTGGAAATACGAAGCGACGCGCTTCTGTCTTGAAAATCTGAATCCGGAAAATTCATAAGCATACAAGACGGAGTACGACGGTTCACGTATATACGTGGGCTTGTCGTCTCATTGTCTGTATGCGGGGGTCTTTCCGGAACCCAGATTTTCAGGCTTTGGGATACGCAGGCCCATGTTTTGTTTGCGTACCAGAAAGACAGATCGTAAGCTTTAGAGATATTTTGCTAGGATAATAGCCGCCTGTGAAGGTAGCTTTATCCGCGGTCATGCATAGCCATTTTATGCATGTACCGTTTCTAAAAACAATTTTGGAAGTGGCTTTCTGCGAAGAGGGCCACTTTTTTGATGTCTGATAATTGACGAAAAAATGGCGCGGCACCGAGGTTGGTGTCGCGCTAATGTTTTTAAGAGTACCAAATAGATGGCATAGGCTTCTTCACACTCGATTCAACCTTCTTCTGGTTGACCGTCATCTTCTCATCTTTTGATTCCGTCTTTGTATACATAGGTCTGTTGGTTTTGGTTATTGCAAATATAGGAAATATTTTATATTATTATTCTCGTAATGACCAATTTTTAGGGCAGATTAACATAATTATATTGATTGTTGTATTTCTATTCACGGAATATCCAAAATATGTTGAATATCAGGGTAGATGTAATACGAAAATTCTGTGTCTTTTCAGAATCATAACCTCTCTATTATCTTTGCAGCAAAAAACTAAAGATATGAATCAAGACCTTTCCTTTAACTCCGTAGAAGTTATTCCTGACTTGAAAGCCAGTGCTGCTTTCACAGTCAACTCATCCGAGGTGTTCCGTGAACAGTCGGATATCATACCCGTCAAGATAGATGAGGGATATGAATATATGCCTTGGGGTGCCGACAACGAGATGCCCTACAAAATACTGGAGCTTATCGAGTCGGACGAGACACTCTCTACTTGTCAAATCTTCAATGCAGAAGTCTGCTATGGCTCAGGCTTGGTGTATGACACCGCAGAAGCCAAGCGGAAGGTACAGCAAGAGGTGCAGCACTTCCAGATGGATAACGACATCGCCTCGTATTTCCTTGGTGTCTGCCAGGACTTCAAGCATTTCGGATTTTGCGTATCGGTCATCATCCTCAATGGCGACGGCTCTCAAATTGTACGCATTCTCCGAAAGGAGGCATGCTATTGTCGCTTTGCTCCTGCAGAGAAAGATGGGCGCATCCCATATCTTCTTTATGCCAACTGGCGTAAGAGCATCAGCTCGAAGGATGATGTGGAGAAGATAGAGCTTCTGGACTTCCATTCTCCTTGGTGCGACTTGCAGGAGCGATTGGGGAAGTCATCTACTTGTCCCAGCCATCCTGCAGCTCATAGTCATTCGAAAACAAAGACTCGTAAGTTCGCCATTGTTTCTCGTGTGCCGACTCCTGACAGTACGTATTACCCAATCCCGTATTATGGGGCTTTGTTCAAAGGGAATTGGTATAACATCAAGAAACTGATTGGCATGGCCAAGGAGGCGAAGCTGAAGAACTCAGCGCCTATCAAGTACCACATTGAGATTGCCAACCGCTTCTGGGATGGCATCTTCAAGGCCGAAGGTATTACCGACCGCAAGAAGCAGATGGAGCGTGTCGTGGAGGAAAAGGAAAAGATAATCAACTTCCTAACAGGCATGGAGAATTCTGGCAAGGTGTTGTTCTCCACGTTTTATGTTAATCCGAATGGTGAGGAGCAGCATGATGTTGTCATCAACAAGGTTGAGACGGATAAGGAAGGCGGCGATTGGTCGACGGACATCATAGAGGCCGTCAACATGGTGTGTTTCACGATGCGCGTACATTCGAACCTTGTGGGTTCTGTGCCTGGCAAGAGCCAGAGCAACAACAGCGGTAGCGACAAACGTGAACTCTACACCATCGCTCAAGCCCTCCAAAAACCGTACCACGACCTGCTGTTTACCGTCCATTATATAATAATTAGGTTTAACGGATGGGAAGGTGTCAAGCCTGATTGCCCCTTCATCATGCTCTCCACCTTGGACGAGAACCGTGATGCTAAACTTGTTACACCTAATAAATCCGTAGAAGAATGAAACTGATTACTACTGACGAGCAGCTCCGCCTGCTAATCCCCAACGTACTGGCCACCGTAGAAGGTGAACCAAGCTTGATTGAAAAGCTGTACCCATACCTCGAAACTGCCGAGCAATGGGCAATAGATACCTTCGTTCCTGAAGCTATCTTTAATGAGATTGCCGATGACAACAGTGCAGGTACTAACGAGCGGTTCCGTTTCCCGTTGGAAAAACTGGTGGCTTGTCATGCGTATATGACTGCCATCCCTTCACTGGATTTGGTATTGACTCCAAACGGCTTCGGTATCGTCTCGAATCAGAACGTGGTTCCTGCATCCCGTGAGCGTGTTGACGCGCTGATCACCTCTCTCGAGTCACAGCGCGACGCAGCCATTGAAGCCCTCATCATCCGTCTCTCTAGCCGTGCTGACTGGCGTGAATCTGCCCAAGGTCAGTACTTCGCCGTCACGATGTTCCCGTTCCTGAACCTATGTCGTCGCCTCGCCATCCGTGAACATATCTGGGATAGCTATCAGCAGCTGCATGAACGTCTCATCAAGATAGAGAACGTTCTGGCAGATACATACTTTTCACAGGAACAGATGCATGTATTCCGTACTCATGTCATCACTCAAGGACGTACTGCCACACCACTTGAAGACCAGGTAATCCGTTCCCTGCAGTCCTACGAACTCCAGTTATTGACGGACATCCAAGTAAGCAATCAATGCTACTACGACCTAGTCACCATCATCCGTGAACATCCAGATGGTTTCTCCGCCTGGCACAGTTCTACTGTTGCAGAACTGTACAGGCCAAAAGTTTTCGAGAACAAAAAAAAGTCATCCGCCTACTGGTTTTAGGCGGATTTTTCGTACCTTTGCACTATGATTACAGCAGAAGCATATACAAGAAAGGTATATAAGAACGCATCAGAAGATTTTGTTCGTGGAGCCGTATGGACAGTAAATAAAGTAGTTGCCGATGTCGTTAAAAATAGGCAACCTACTTATAAAGAGGATATTGAAGCTATACTCAAATATGAGAAAAGCCTCCCTGACTTAATAGCTGCCGAGAAAGAATCGTTTGAATTCAATCGTGGCGCATCATGGGGATTCCAGAGATTTATCCTGGACCCAGCTAAAGACGAATCGTTGGATTATGCAGATAGGTTGATGGCTATAGGTGGTTTCCCTGCTGACTATATACAATCAGAAGAAGATGCTTTACGTATTTATGAATCTCTTCCAAAGAACGACGATAATCAGCAAGCAATAGACCATCTTCGGAAAGAAATTGCTTGGGCAAAGGATATAGAAGCTAATAAAAACTGGGAATAGAAAATAGATGAAGAAAAAAGACTTGATTCCACAATACCTGCGGGACGAGTGTAAGAACTTGGTCCCTCAGAAAGATACCTATACGAAGGAGGAGATTAACCAAATTAGCCGCGACTTCGATTATGTACTGAAGCAGAGAAAACAGCTGAAAGAAGCAGAAGAATATGGAGCTATCCCCAAAGAGGAAGCGGCAATCACCAACGTAATTCTGATAGCTAAGCAATACGTCATTCAGGAAACGATGAAGGATGCGCTCAGATACTTGCGGCAGGAAAAGGAAAAAATCGAAATCCAAATAAAGAAATTAAAACAAAGCAACTAAGTATATGGAATTTGAATATCACAACAGAAAACCGCAGGAAGACGTTCCTGTGGACCAGATTATTCACTACATTGTAAAAGACTATCAGCGTATGTTCCTCACGTTTAACGACATGAAGGAACGGGCAGAAAAGGCTGAAGCAAAAATAGAAGAGCTGAAGAAAAAGTATTTTACACAGATTGAGAATAGGGGTAAGGATTCTAAATCTCAAGAGAAAATCAAACAGCTCGAAGAAAAGCTCGATAATGCACATAATCAGAATAGACTGCTGGCAAACGCAATCATAGCCCAGAATACTGGTGATGGATTGCCTGGCAATTTGTCGCAGGCCATGGGCTATCCCGGTGACATTAAGGAAGTGGAAAAGAAAATGGGTAGTCAGCTCAGCGATGCTTTCGTGAAGCTCAATGCTGTGGAAGCACGAATGGTAAAGTGCATGGAAATCTTGGAAACTTTCAATGTACAGAATCCCGATTCCCTTCAGTTAAAATGCTTCATTACAAAATTCTCAAGGACCTTCGGACAAATTGACTCAGCTACTACACGCATCGAGAACTTCTACAAACTTGTTAATGGCATTCCTATGTTATGAAGAAACTACAAATACCAATATGTAGGTATTGTACGATTCGGAATTTCACCGTACCTTTGCACCGACATATCAACCACATAATCAGTTGAAATATATAAAGGTATTTGTTTAGTTTAGTAATGGGCTTGCCAATGGGCAGGCCCTTATTATATTGGAAAAGTCCGCCATTGCTAACGAGCCTTTTCTCACGGCGTGGGCGTGAAGAATCCACGCTATGCCTGCAAAAAGGTACTAATAATCCTTTAATCCTCAAAGGGATTGTCGGAATTCGTTTGATTATAGAGGTTTTCATTCTCCTTTGCCGACTCATGAATGGCATCTTCATAGCCGGTGAGGGCGGCAAAGGGAGCAAACTGGGCTGCGCGGTTCCACATCGACATCTGGGGATGACGCTTAGACACATGATGTGGCAGGTGAATGATATCGTCGTATTTTCCCATAACTCTTAACTATTTATTCTTAACTAAGCCTTATGTCCTCCGATCTGTGCATTGCGCTCCTTGGCAGTAGCTCCTTCCGAGTAGTTTAGGCCACGGAGAATGGCGTTCTTTCCAAAACGCTGCTTGATTTTCAACTGTGCCTCCTGCAGGCGACGTTCCTTATCAAGTCGCGCTTGTTTTTCCTGCTTCTGCTTTTCCAAAGCTTCGTAATCCGTGAACAAGTCCAACTGCTGTGGTTGCTCTTGTTGTGATGCAAGCGTAGCCTCTGGCACAACATGATTCACACAAAGGTTCAGACGACGGATGAGCAAATCTGAGTTGACCAGACGATCGAACAAAGCTGCAGCAGCATCCATGATCATTCTTGAAGATGATGTGGGCTTGTCGAAATTCGACGTGCCGTGTGCATGCTTGGGAACAGCTTTGCCATAGTAATTGGTGGTGATCTCGCCATGATACTTCTCGCGTATCTCTGGTCGAGTGAGGCTCTCTGCATCATAGCCAACGGTAAGCACAAGCTGATCGGTCAGCATTCGCTTGGATACCAAATCGAGGGCCATTCCCTCAGCCATCTCCAGAATGACCACACGCGCTTTCTTGAACGTGTAAGGCTCCTGTAGTACCTGGCCGCTACTGAACGAGTTGGTTTCAGGACGATAGGCCTTGACGGCTTCGATGGTGCATGGTTCCCAGCCCCAGGCATGGTCTATCAGCAGTTCGGCATTGACGCCAAACAGCTTGTAAAGGAGTTCTTCGTTTTGCTCAGAAAGTCGGGCTATCTTGCCCATGGTGTCAATACCGTAGAGCGCCAACTTGTTGGCAATACCTCGACCCACACGCCAGAACTTGGTCAATGGGGTGTAGTCCCAGAGCTCCTGTCGATAGGTCTGCTCATCGAGTTCGGCAATGCGTACACCGTCCTTGTCGGCAGGTGCTTTCTTAGCCATGATATCCATTGCCACCTTGCAGAGATACATATTGGTGCCAATGCCGGCAGTGGCGGTGATACCCGTCTGTGAGAGCACATCACGTATCATGGTCATGGCCAGTTGGTGAGCGGTCATCTTATAAGTCTTTAGGTAGTTGGTGACATCCATAAACACTTCGTCGATTGAATAGACGTGGATATCCTCAGGGGCGATGTACTTCAAATAGACGCTATAAACCTTGCTGCTCACCTCGATATAGTGCGCCATGCGGGGTGGGGCAGCGATATAGTCAACGGCCCAGTCT
>JAEEGH010011806.1_pt1 | contig 19741 bp, 12 predicted proteins | sample 9134181 | NCBI WGS metagenome assembly JAEEGH01 (sample SAMN16246544, study PRJNA631951) | gut metagenome | biome: gut microbiome; feature: rumen; material: DP-attached | host: Bos | place: Iran: Karaj | collected 2018-10 | reverse complement strand
GGGGAGGCCGTCGCCGTCGCTGTCGGGGTTGCGCGGGTCGGTGGTGGAGCCCTTGACGAGGGCGAGGCGGTCGCCGCCTTCGGTGGAGGAGGTGACGCCGGGGACCTTGCCGTAGAGGCTTTCGCAGGAGTTGTAGAAGGGCGGGTCGCGGTCCCAGATGAAGTTCGGCCAGCCATCGCCGTTGGTGTCGGTGCTGGCATCGGTGCCATCGGCCGCCTTGCGGTAGCCCAGCTCCAGCGCGTCGGGCAGGCCGTCGCCGTCGCTGTCGGGACAGTCGGGATCGGACTTCCCGGTGGACCAGTAATCGAAGATGGCGTCCTGCGTCCAGTATTCGGACTCGCCGGTCGGCATCCCGAGGTTTTCCTGCTCGCGCTTGTTGTCCGCGCCGTCGTCGTCCCAGTCCGCGTCGTTCGGATCGGTCACATGGACGAGCTGGCGGAAGCGGATCGTCGCGGTGCGCAACGCGGCGTTCGTCGGCGCGGAATAGCGCCCCGAGGAGTTGTCCACGGTCACCTTCGCCTGCACCCGGTAGGCGCCCGCGTTCGTCACCTGCCAGGCAAAGTTCCACGACCGGCTCGTGCCGGTGCCCTCGACGCCGACGAAGCGCAGGCGGTCGTTGTCCTTGGCGCCGGCGGGCGTCGCGGTGATGCTTGCGGAGTAGTTGGTGGGCGAGAGGAACGCCAGCTCCACTTTCGTCGCCTCCGCATCGGTCAGCACCACGATGGGCGTCTCGCGGAGCGTGCGGTTTTCGGGCTTGGCGGCCTCGGTGGAGTCCTCCATGGTGATGACGTACTTGACGCCGTCGCTGTCGGTCTCCGGCGGGGTCGTGATGATGCACGTCGGGAGGAGCGGCCCCTTGTGGGTGATCATGCGGGTGGCCGTCTTGGAGTAGGAACCGTTCTCGAATTCGACGGTCAGCGCGTACCGCCAGCCGTCGATGCCATTGTACACGTTGGGCATGTTGAAGGTGACCTGGTTGAGCCCGTCGCCGCTCCCCTCCCAGTTGTGCCAGTGGTGCCGGAGGTTGATGTCCGAATTCTCCACCTGCCCGCCGCGCTCGGTGCTGCCGTTGGAGGTGACGTTCACGTACACGCGGAATTTCGTCGCAGCCTGCTCGTCGTCCAGGCCGGACACCATGCGCTGGGTGAAGTTCACACGGACTTCCCAGCCGGCCTCGACCATCGTCCCGTCCTGGTCCGGCCATTCGATGTAGAAGGTCTCCGCGGGGCCGCGCGTGTTGGCGGTCTTGAGCAGCTCGGTGACGTGCAGCGCGTCCAGGTCGTCCGCCGCCGGGTCTTCCTTCGACCACTCCTCGACCGGAGCGGACGAGACCTCGCGCAGGCGGACGCGGATCGTCGCGGTGCCGCTGTCCGGGATGCGGCTGTAGGTCCAGCGCCAGATCTTCGTCAGATGCGTATCCTGCGCGTCCTCCTTGGTCCACGGCGAGATCTGCGTGGCCTTGGTCCATTCGACGACGCCGTTGGTGGTGATGCCGTTGCCGACGCCGTCGTTGCTGTCGTCGCTGTCGGTGATGTGCACCCAGACCTCGTCCACCGTGTTGTCGGTCTTGAAGACCATGCCATACTCGGCCTCGCCGAACGTCGGGCTGTCCTCGCTCGGATACATGAACTTCCCTTCCGGCGTCTGCAGGTCGAGGTAGAACGTCTGGCGGAACGTGTTGGCCACGGGCGCGCCGTCGTTGCGGTTGAGGAACACGCGCGCGGTCGCGAGGTGGTATCCGTCCTTGAAGCCGGTCGTCCAGCTCGTGTAGTCGTTGTGCTTGTGGAAGCTCTGCTTGGTGAAGTCAAGACCGTTGATCGTCCACAGGCTCATCATCGCCTTCTTGACCCAGACCGCGTGTCCGTCGCCCGGCCAGACCGTCCCCCAGTCGTTGCCGCCGTAGCCCATCTCGCGGAACGCGGAAACCTTGTAGCGCAGCTTCGCCCCCGCCGGGATGCCCGCCAGGTCGAACCGCCACCAGCTGCCACCCTCGCTGTCGCACTTCCAGCTGCCTTCGACCGCCTTCGTGTAGGGGTTCGCGGGGACGCCGCCGCCGCCTTCGGGCCAGTGGTCGCCGTCCACCGTATAATACAGGAACGTGCGCGCGCCCTGCTCGTGGCTCGTCTTGACCCACACCGTCGCCGAGGTGCCCTCGCGCGTGAACTGCGGGACCTGGCGGTCACCGGTCGGCGCCGACTTGACCACCGCCGTGTACGTCAGGTTGTCGAAGTAGAGCTGGCGGTTGTCGGTATATTCGTCGCTGTCCACGCCGTTCATGTACGCCTTGAAAGTCGCGATGTCGGCCGCCGAGCTGATTTCGATCGCGGCGCGCGGCGACCCGTCGCGAGTCGTCCCCGTCACCGTGTAGCCCCCGTCCTTGCGGGTCAGCGTCACCTTGAACACCGCCTCCCCGTACCCTTCGCTCCAGGTTCCGCTCGCGCCGCCCACGCCGTAGTACGTGATTTCCTGCGTGTTCTGCATCTGCACGCCGAAGACCGGATTGCCGCCCGCGTCTATGAACTCGATCCCCTTGTAGCTGTCATCCTTCGAGCTGTCCCACAGCATCCCGACATCCACGCTGATGCTCTTGAGCCCGCTGCTGTGCGAGATGGCGCGGATGACCTGGGCGTTGGGATTGTTGCCCTCGACGTATGGCTTGGCCCAGAGCCCCCAGGCCTGGTTGCCGGTGAATCCGGTCAGCCCGGTCTCTCCGACCTTGTCATGCAGGAACCAATCGGCGGCCCCGCCGTTGTCGTTGCACTGCACAACCCAGTCGCCGAACCCGTCCGCCCTGTCCTGGCCGTTGACCGACGCCAGCGCGGTGTACGTGTTCGTCGTCGTCACCGCCGCCCCGGTCTCCACCGGGACCGTCTCCGTCTCGGCCGTCGGATCGTGGTAAACGAAGGCCGGCTCCTCGATGCGCGGACCGTCGTAGACCGTCTCGCTCTCGTACGCCTTCGCGGTGGCGCCGGACGACTCGTAGCTCGTCGCTCCCTGCGTCCCGATCTTACAGTATTCCGTGTTCACCGACGCGAATTTTTCGCTCCAGATGCGCCGCGTGAACCACTTGCTGGTGTCCTCGAACCCGAGCCAGAAGTCGTCCGCCGCGCCCGGAGGGCTGTCGCGGAGGTCCGGCGTGCCCCAGGCGTCGCCGTCGGCGCGGGCGCCTTCGATGCCGTTCCCGAAGTCCATCCCGCCGTCCAGGCGCAGACGCATGCTTTCCGCGGAGCCGTCGGCCTTGACCGCGAGCGTCACGTCGGTCCCCTTCGTCACGCGCGGAATCGCAATGCGATAGGCGTAGTCGGTGTTGTTCGTGTCCGCCACGCCGTAGGGATTGAAGTCCGGGTCGCCGTCCACGCCATCCTTGCGGGTCACCCAGACGGGCTCGACGACCTTGCCGTCCTCCATCAGCGTGATCACGCGGGAATCCGGCGCGATGATCCGGTCATCCGTCGTCTCGAAGCACTCGGGATACGGCGTCGGATACAGCCCCGACGGGTCCGGGTTCTTCCAGTTCCAGATCGCGTAGCTGTTCGGCGGCAGCTTGACCGTGCTCGCGATCTCGCCGCCCCAGGCATACGGGCATTCCGGCCAGCCCTCGACATCGTTGTGCGGCATGTACATGTCGCTCGCGTAGTCATAAAGGTAGGCGTCCGACGGGAAATCGCCGCTCGTGTGCGCGTAGTCCCACCCATCCCAGAGGCTGTTCAGCTGGAAGAGCATCGTCGCGTAGCTCCCCTCGCCGCCGCGCTGCCAGGCGATGAAGTTGCCCTGGCTCCACTTGCCGAGCTGGTCATAGCGGGCGAAATTCTCGTGCGCGTGCAGCAGCGTCGGAATCTGCCGCTGATGCCACTGGCCCAGGAAGTCCGTCTGCGCCCAGCGCGGGAACGCGCCGCCGGAGCCCGTCAGCGTCGCCGCGTGGTTGTTGCCGTCGGAATAGACCAGCCCGAGGCCCTTGTGCATGAAGTAGTACGCATGGTGCAGCGGCTTGCGGTCCACGTAGTCGTTGTCATGGCTCTGCGCGTGCATGACGCCGCACGCGCTGCCGAGGTCGCTCCCCGCCCCGTCGTTGTCGAAGCCTTCCAGCTGGTTCGCGCTGAACCGCCAGTTCAGCTCGTTGCGGAGGCGGTCATCCACCAGCCGCATCCCCGCGCCCACGTACGGCCCCTGCGGCGGCGGCGAGCCCAGGTGCTCGCCGAACAGCATCGCGTCGTTCCGCGCCGCGTCGCTGTTGAACACCGTGTCGCGGTGGTTCTCCCAGTCGTGGAAGCCGCGCGACATGTTGAACTGCCACTGCACCTGCCCCACGTAGCCGTCGCTCGACGCATCGTCGCCCTGCGCCCCGAAGAAGTAGTACGGCACATGCTTCACCGCGTCCAGGCGCAGCCCGTCCACCTTTGTCCGGTCCACCAGCCAGCGCACCGCCCGGCACAGGTAGCCGCCCACGTCCTCCTTGTAGAAGTCGGGATTCTCCGCCAGGTCCTCCTTCGTCAGCCCGTTGTCCGGTCCGAACCCCACCCAGTCGCCGTTCGGCTTCCGGTCGTAGTATTCCGGATTGTTCGGATGCCGCACGAACGACGGCTTGTCATGCCAGTCCCCCTCGTTCGCCCCGAAGTTCTGGTTCGGCGTCTCATGCGCGATGTCCAGCAGGTCGCTCAGCCCCAGGAACATCACCTGCCACTCGTCGTCCCAGCTCCGGACGTTGTCCCACTTGCGATAGAACCCGTCCGAGGTCGTCCGCAGGTGGAAATCCTCCGGGCACATCCCCGGATACACATCCGTCGGGGTGCTCTCGTTGTAGCCGGGGATGTCATACGACCGGTGGTTCATCACGTTGTCGAAGTAGACGCGCATTCCGAAGCGGTGGCAGAGCTCGATGAGGTTGTGCAGGTCCGCCTCGACGCCGTAGCGGGTGCTCCAGGTGCCGCGCAGGTCGCTGTTCCCGATGTCGAACGGGTCATTGAGGTCATAGCCCACGCTCATCCCGCCGTTCGCCTTGGTCGGCGGCGGAACCCACAACGCCGTGTACCCGGCCTCCGCGATCTCCGGCAGACGCGCCGCGATCTCGTTGTGCGACTGGTTGAACACCTGCAAGATGGCTTCCGCGCGCGCCTCCGCGCCCTCGAAAAGACAAAACGCCCCCACGACCGCCAACGCGCCCGCGAACCCTGCTCTCACCGTGTTCTTCTTCATATCCGACCTCGCTCATGAGCGGCAACCACACCGCCCCGTACCCCAATCCTACTCCCCCTCCCCCCTCCCCCGCAATCCCTCTTTTCATATCTCTCGCGCGCACGATAGTCCACCTGCGGCCTCTCCCCCCCCCCCTCTCCGGGGGGCAGGTTCCGCTTTGACCATTTTTTCGAGAATATCGATATTATCGATAATATCGCCCCATTCAATTGCGCCGACAATCCGCCAAAAAGTTCCCTCCCCCCTCCTCCCGCTTCTCTATCCCGTCCCCACCATTCGGCACGTCAGCACTCCCCTCTTGAATGTGTCGGTGAGACGCAATTTGCCATCTGGCGCGCGAAGCTTCAACTGGATAGTGGCACTAACCAGTTCAGGATTGCCCCGCCGTAGCCTACCCTTGAGCCACTTCCAATAGTGGGATGCGTGATGCGTGCTGTCGTTTCTTCTCCCGTTGCCCCTTCCGCTTCTGACACCGCACCAGGAGGGCCTTTCCGGTAGGGTCCGACCGCCGGGCGGGCCGAGCCCAAGGGATTCGGAAAGAACATCCCAGAAACTGTCCTTCCGCACGGGCCGCGCCTAGAACGAGAAGGGAGGGGAGAAAAAGGGGGAGGCGGAATGCCGGAATGCCGGAAAACCGGAATCCCGGCCAGCCAAAGGGCCGAACGGCCAGCCCAGCAAATGGCCGCGCTGACGCGCGGCCGCGGCCCGGACGAAGCCGGGCGCTCGCTACGCGCGCAGTGGCGAGTGACGAGTGACGAGAGGGGGGCGCTGACGCGCCTGGAGTGGGCAGAGGAGCGGGAGGAGAGAGCTACGGTAGGGCCCGACCGCCGGGCGGGCCGTTCTGGGGTCGCGGCCGTGCGCAAAGCACGCCTCTGGATCGCCCCTCTTGTGCCCTCCGGGCTCGGCCCGGACGAAGCCGCCCCCCATTGTGACTGCGGCATTTCTTGATCCGCTCTACTCGGAAAACAGAGAGTCCAGGAGGGCGGGAAGCGTGGAATTGCGGGAGGAGGAGGCCGGAGGCCGTAGAATGTGTTATTCCTGTTCTTGCAGGATGCCGAATGTCGAAAGAATTGCGCGTTTTCGGTCGGCCGCGTTTGCAAGCACTTGCTTGGCCGCCGAGATGGCGGCTTCTTCCTTTTCCACCGCCGCTACGATTTTTTCCTGTTCAGGCAGGGGTGGCACCGGAAGAACATACTTTGCCAGCTTGTTCGCTCCGATATTTGCTTGATTGATACTTCTGCTCATCACGGAAAAGCCGTGTTGCCTGATTCTTTCGCTGTTCAGGATATGGGCTAAGAACACCGGATTGACAATTTCCGGCTTGTATTTCAGTCGAATCAGATACCCGGCGAAGATTGCGGGCCGTTCGCCACGATACAACCCTGCCTTTCCGACATGCTCCGGGCTGTTTGTCCTGTTGAAAAGAACATCGTTTGGCTGAAGTAGATACTTCGCGATGTCATCATCGTTGTTGGAGAATACCAAATCAGACCAGTCGATGAAGCCTTCTTTGACATTGCCCATTCGAATGACGGCAATCTTTCCGCTAGGCAGGGATTTTTCCGATGTCCCGTATTGTAGTTCCGTAGTCATTTCAGAGACGGTCAGCCGGGGCCATTTAGCTTTGTGTACGTCCTCCATCAGGACTGCAATGTGTGTCTGGCCTTCCTTCACGACCAATCCGGCCTTTGCACATTCGGAATCCACTTCCGCGCACGCATCAACAACTTGTTGCTGTATGGCAACCGGAGGAAGAGGGATGGTCAAGTTCGCCAAGTCTTTCGGATAGACATGTGGTTGTGCAGTTCCGCTTTGTAGCTGGAAAAGTCGCTCTTGCATCCCGGACAAACACGCGAACAGATAACCCGTTTCGGCCGACGATGCCCCACGAATCGTCGAGCAATCCGAGGCCCAGATCGGTTCACTCCAAAAATTGACAAATCCGGCATATGCGCCAGACGCGCTAACTGTAATGACGTTCGGCGGTGTATTGGCGACATCGTGCAGGCAAGCGAATTCTTTCCCTCCGGCAACGACTTTTACGCTCCCAGGATTACACTCAGCAGCCGTGATGGCTTTTCCTTTTTTGATTTCCGCCACGTCTCCGAGCCTCACAAGCGGAAACTTACTTTGGACGGCGGCGACTGGGGTGGATACTCCTGTGCGAATTTGGCGGTCGAAAGTTGCGGTGTCGAAGTCGAGGAGGTCAACGAGGGGAACGGTTCGGGCGAATGACCGGAGGGTTTCAGGTATTGCCGAGAGAGTTCCGCGGAAGTTTTTGCGGACGAGGGAGTTGATTTTCTCCGCCTCTTCGTTTGCGAGATGCGCATTGTCGAAGAGGGGCGTTTGGATGGCTTCGATGCCCCGGTTGCGGGCGATGGTGTCGTCTTCGTCATCGGCCACCGTGGCCGGCGGCCCTCCAGCGCCGAGATACTTGATGCCTTCGTTGCCTTTCCGGGCACTCCATTCGTAGCCGAGGAAGGTCTTGGCGGCTTTTGTCTCGCTTGGCATCTTGATAAGAAGGACGGGGACGGGGTTGAAATCGGCGAGGAGAAAGACGCGGAGGCGTTCGCGCTCCTCGGCACGGAGGTGTTTCATTTCTTCGGCGGCGCGCTCTTCCGACGACCATTTCTTCTTGACGTTTCGCTTGGCAAAGTCGGCACGAATTGCGCGGAATGCGTCATGATTGAGGATGTTTTCGATGCGTGTCGCCCGTCGGTCGTCCGAAGCGCCGCTTCCAGCGGCCAGAAATGCACGATAGTCTGAGGAATTGAATCCGCGTTTCGCGCAGTAGCGGTCGAGGGCCGCGCCATCCTGGAACACATCATCGCCGTCGTGTTTTGCGGCGAGCCATGCGTCGGCACGGTTGGCGCAATGGGCTGCGAAGTCCGGCGGTGCGTCCTTTTTGCGGAGGAAGAGCGTCACGGTGTTGGTTCCCGTCTTGCCGAACGTTCCGGTGCCGAATTCGGCGATGGCGATGATGTCGAAGCAACGGAGTAGGATGTCTCGACAGCGGACGTATGCCGCTGCCCCGTTAGAAAGGATGCTGGAGGGGAGGATGATGGCGGCGATGCCGCAGGGTTTCAGGAGTTGCGTGGCACGTTCGACGAAGAAGGTTTCGATGCCATTGAAACTCCCGATCGATGCCGTGGGGACGGTTTCAGAGAGTTCGTAGCGGGAACGATCCTCTTCGGATAGAGTGGCAAGGAAGCCCCTGACCGAATAGGGGGGATTGGCGACGAGGAGGTCGAAAGTGCTTTCGGGAACATCGGGGTGTCGTGCAAGGGCATCGGCATAGACGATTCGCATGTCGTCTTCGCCGTACATGAAAGCCGCAACCTTGGCAACCTTGGAGAGGCGGTATTCCTTTTCGATGCCGACGATGGCCCCGTAGTGTTCGCGTGCGGATTCCGGGGCATAGTCCGCAATGAAGGGTTTTGCCTGTTGGGCGTATTCGTTGAGAAAATGGCCGGCGCCGCAGGCGTAATCGATGACACGGGGCGGTTCGGGGAGGTTGCGGACGAGCTCCTGGATCGGGAGCGACGAGACGATAAAGCGGACGATAGGCAGCGGAGTGAAGAACTGTCCTTCGCTTTGCTTCACCCCGCGATCGAGGAAGCCTTCGAAAAGATCGCCAAGGAATTGGTTCGGCTTATCCGTGAGGAGGCGGATGTCTTCGAGCATTCGGACGATTTTCAAGAGAATCGCAAAATTCTGTTCGAAAAGCCTGGCGTTGTGGACGTCAAGGAAGGCGAAGTCATTGTTCGTGTAGAACTTTAGCTGGCGAAAATAGTCGAGGATTGCATCCTTGGTGGCGTCGGGGTCACGTTCAAATCGTCGGAAGGCCTTGCGGATATCTTTCTCGTCGATGTAGGTGACCGTTTCGCCGAGAAATTCCTTCATGCCGGTCGTGTAGAGGCGCTGGAGGCGGTCTTGGAGGTCATAGGCGTTGTCGTAGGCGATGCCCTTCCAGTGGAAGCGGAGGTCGGCGGCGTTTCGTTTTTCGTCCACGAGCTTGGCGAGAAAGAGGTTGACAAGCTTGTCGAAGGCGTTTTCGTGTCCGCTGACGTTGTGCTGGCGCAGGATGGTGGCAAATTCGTGATATTTGCGCTGCATCGCTTCGTGGTCGAGTTCGCGGAGGTCGTCGGAAGCATACTTGTTCTTGCCCGGATGATAGGGTGCAATGTCTTTTTCGAAGAGTCCGACCGTGGCAAAATCGAGTTGGTAGGCATCACGCCAGACGGCAAAAAGTTCCTTGTTGTTGGAGGCGGACTTGTAGCCGCCACGTCTGGATTTCGGAAGCGTTTTGAGATATTCGTCATTATCCTCGACTCGGATGAGCCGGTAATAGCTTGTGATTTTCCCGTTAATGACGGCCGACGCGTAGAGGCAGAGAAATTTCGTTTCGCCTTCCTGCTGGAAGTAGCTGAAAAGCTGGGCCCCGTCTTCGCACGTGTCTCGCCAGGCGGAGTTGAACTCCTTGCCAGCGGTTTTGCACTCGATGATGAGAAGCGAATGCTTCTTCCCTGATTTGTCCACGGTTCGCACCCAGATGTCAGCTCGCCCGCTCTTGTCTGAATGACCGAGTTTCCATTCCGGTTCCAGTTCGATGTCTTTCGGCTTGTAGCCTTTTTCGAGAAGACGGCAGACGCATTCGAAGACGACAAAGTTTTCGGCCTGCGAGAAGTTTGCCGTCGTGGCGGAAGAAACGGTTATGCCGATTTTCTCGTAGAGAAATGCCCCTTCAACGCAATCGACTTCCAGCTCGCAGCTGGCTTCCGTGAACTGCCGCGACCAAATATCTCCGGCAAGCCTCTTTTCAAATGAAAGGGCCGTAAGCAGTGTGTGGATGGTGTCTTCCCCTTGCAGTGGCGAGTTTTCTGTTGTGTTTGTTTCGTTCTTTTCCATGGCCGCGGCGCGGCTGCGTCGCGGCGGTCATGGAGGAGGAACGAAAAAGCGCGTCCTCAACCATGCCCACCTCGGAGGCCGTACCACGGGCCCGTCTTGGATGCATGGCGAGAACGCGCCCGAAGGCGCGTTCTGCTACGATCCAAGACAAAGCCAAAACGCTTTGTGTGAAGCTACGACGTGGGAAAAATGTGGTACGTTTTCCGAGGTGGCGTCGTTTAGCAGTTCGCTAAAAGGTTGTTATGTCGTGAATAAAAATCTGGGTGCTGAGGTCTCCATTTTCTGGAAGGGGCGGCATCGGGAGGTCCGCCGTCCGAATCCGGTCCAACTCTAGCGGAAACCCCTGCCCGGGGAAAGGGAAAACATGTTTCCATACAATGGAAAACGGTTTCCGGGGGGTGCCGAAAACACGTTTCCATTGAATGGAAACCTGTTTCGGGCGTCAATCCCTCTCTGAGGCCGCGCTTCGGCGCGGCCACGGCCCGGACGAAGCCGGGCCCTCCCCCGTCCGAGCGCAGGTTTCCAGTCTGCGGTTCTGTCTCTCCAAACCCCATCGGGGTTTCATATCGGTAGCCCCTGGTTGCCCTGAAGGGCGGCTGGTTCAGCTTTGACCATTTTTTCGATAGTATCGATATTATCGATAATATCGCCCCATTCAATTGCGTCGACAATCCGCCAAATGTTCGCGCGCCCCACCTCCAGCCCCTCTCGGAGCGCAGGCCCCAGCCTGCGATTTTTCGCGCCGCATCCCTTGGGCTCGGCCCGCCCGGCGGTCGGGCCCTACGGCCTTTCTTGATGCGCTCCAACGATCAAACGACCCAACGATCAAACGATCAAACGATCTAGCGCATTTTGAGCAATAGTACAGCCATTTCTGAGGAGGGCCGCGCTTCGTCGCGGCCGTGCGCAAGGCACGCCTCAGGATCGTCCCTCTTGTGTCCTCCGGGCTCGGCCCGGACAAAGCCGGGCCCTCCCATTGTGGCTACGGCATTTCTTGATGCGCTCCAACGATCCAACGATCAAACGATCAAACGATCAAACGATCAAACGATCAAACGTCGCTTACGTATTGTTGACGATACCCGTCATCACCGTGTTGAGCGACTTGAGGATGTTGGAGATCATGTCGTAGCTCTGGTCGCGCTTGTTCGTCAGCGACTGCAGCTCGATCATGCTCTGCTGGGAGAAGCTGTTCTTTTCGTCCATCTTCGACTCGATGCCGTTGACGAAGTCGGTGTAGAGGATGTCCGCGTTGGAGAAGGTCCCGTCGCTGCGGATGTAGGTGACGTTGTTGTCGATGAGGCCCTCGGAGCGCAGGACCTGCTGGTAGGTCTTGCCCGCGTAGTAGCCGGTGGTGACGGTGTGGTTCTCCAGGTTGTAGATGTAGTGGGAGGTGTCGGCGAAGTAGTCGACGACGTTCTGTTCGAGCTCGGTGAGGGAGGCGAGCTTTTCGGTGGTCTGTTCCATCTCCGACATCTTCTCGATGATCTTGCCTTCGAGTTCGGCGGCGCGCTGGAGGCAGATGGCCATGACGAGCTGGCCGATGGAAAGCGGGCGGGGGGCGCCCAAGGCGTCTTCCACGCCTTCCACGTAGTAGACGTTGGCGGTCAGGTATTCGCCCGTGTCGGGGGAGACGAGGGAGAGGTCGATGGTGTCCACTTGGAAGCTCATGGTTTTCTCCTGGTTGCGGGGTTCGGGTCGCTAGAAGTTGGCCGCGTTGGCGGAAGCGGAGTTGGCGAGGGCGCGGACGACGTTGGCGGCGGTGGAGTGCGCGACGTCGCGGCGGTTGACGATGCTCTGCAGGTCCACCATGTCCTGCTGCTGGGTCTGGGTGAGACCGTCCATCTTGTCCTTGAGGGCGGCGGCGGCCTTCATCCGCCGGTCGTACGTGTCGATGTCTTCGGGCAGGACCTTGGCGTCGATGTGCATGGTCCCGACGAGGAACTGCTTGGCCGCGTCCCAGTTCGCGCTGCCGTCGGCGATCTTCTCCAGCCAGCCCGCGGCCTCGTCGAGCAGCACGGTCCCGTTGTTCATCGTGTTCATCTTGAGGACGCTCTGGTTTTCGAGAGCGGCCGCGGAGTGGATGCAGACGGCCTGGACGAGCTGCCCCAGGGTGAGGGGCGCGGAGGCGGAGGTGGCGTAGAGGTTGACGCTCTCGCTCCCGGAGGGGGCGTAGCGGTTCACGCCGATTTGGATGATGTCGATGGCGGACATGGCGGCCTCACAGGTTGCGGATGAGGTTGGAGCGGGTGTCGGAGACGGCGCTCATCAGGTTCGTCGCCGTCGAGTACGATTCGTCGCGGCGGTCCACCAGCGACTGCAGGCGCGACATGTCGGTCTGCGATTCGTTGTTGAGTCCGTCGATCTTGCTCTTGACGCGCTGGGTGAAGTATTCGAGCCATTTCTTCGTCTCGTTGTTGTCGAGATTGTGGCCGGTGAGCTGCTTGACGCGGGCGGCGACGTCGGTGCTGAACGTGTAGCTGCTCGCGGTGTCGCCGGTGGCGTCGCTTTTCAGCGTCGCCGACGCCGCGGTCAGCTCGGAAAGGGCCTTGCCGAGAAGCTCCAGGTCTTTGTTGCGGGCCTGGATGCGCGTGGTCAGGGGGTTGACTTCGCCCTCGACGGCGACGGCGCGGTTTTCCGACACCTGCACCATGAGGTCCTGGAAGTCGACCTGCTTGGTGACGACCTGCTGGCCCTCTTTGACTTGGATCGAGTAGTCGTAGAACGAGGCCCCCCAGTCCATGCTGACGGATACTGCGTTTTTGTCGATGCCGGCCATGGGTTCCTCCTCTGGGTCAGGTGATGTTCCGGATAATGCCGCCAGCGGACCCGTCGGATTTCCGGACGATCTTGGACGCGGCGGAAAAGGCGTTGTCGCGCTTGGAGATGAAGCTCTGCAGGGAGACCATGTCCTGCTTGAGGTTGTTGTCTTCCGTGTCCATGGCGTATTGGATGTCGTTCTGGGCCTTGGTGGCGCTGCGGTAGGTGATGGACATCTTGCCGTCCTTGTACTCGGCCCAGTCGAAGGCCAGGCCGTATTTGCCGGCCAGTTCGTGCGCATCGGCGAGATCCTCGGAAAGTTCGGATTTCTTGCCTGTGTCCTGGCTCTTGGGGTTCATCGTGGCGATGGCCTTCGCGATGGAGGCCAGGACGGTCCCGAGGTCCGTGACTTTCCGCTCGCGCTGGCGGACGACCACGCTGTAGGCGGCGGCGGCGTCCTCGATGGCGACGGATTCCTTGAGGGACGCGGCCGCGAGGGCGGCGGAGTAGTCCTTGCCGCCCGCCCCTTCGACGGTATACTCGTACTGCGCGACGCCGTAGACGGCGCCGCCAGCGATTTCAGTGGGGACGATGAGGTGGCTCATGATGGTCTTCCTATCCTTCCGCGAACAATTCTACCGCGCACACGCGCGTAACGCCAACATATTTTTTCAGTCGCATGCTCCATTTTGCCAGGGTCCACCCCGTATACCCCCCAGGGGGGAAAAGGTTACAGGGGGCGTGGGATCGTTGGAGCGTTGGAGCGTTTGATCGTTGGAGCGTTGGAGCGTTGGATCGTTCGAGCGTAGCGTCAGCGTTTGGCTGGTCGGGGTTTCGGTTTTCCGGCATTCCGGTATTCCGGCCCCCTGCCCTTCCCACTGCCTCCCTTCTCGCGCCCTGGCGCGTCAGCGCCCCACACTCGTCATTCGTCATTCGTCATTCGTCACTCGTCACTGCGCGCGCAGCGCGCTGCGGGGCCGTTGCGGTGTTGGTGCGGTTGCCCCGCTCCACGAAAAACCCGCCCCGGGGGTCCGGGGCGGGTCGTTCGCGGATGTTCCGCAGGGGTCAGACCTGGATGGCGTCGCGCATGGACTGCGTTTCGGCGCTGCTGACGGCCTGCATCAGCTGGACGACCGCCTGGACCAGGTCGCCGGCCTGGACGAACAGGTCCTTCACCTGCTCGAGCTCTTCCTTCTTGCGCTCCTGGACGGCGCCTTCCTCGGTGGCTTCGGCCTGCTTGATCGTGTTGATGCTCTGCACGATGTTCTGCATGCAGATGCCGCCCGCGTTGATGAGGGAGTTGATGCCCTCGTAGCGCTGGATGAGCTGCCCGGCCTTGATGTAGGACGTGTCGCCCCTCATCAGGGCCTGCGCCTCGGTGAGCCGCCCCTCCGCGTTCACGGTGAGGCGCTGGCGCTCGGCGGCCGTGGTGACGTCGATGCGCTCGTTGGCGACGTAGGCGCGGGCGAACTTGAGGTCCTTGGCCGCGTTTTCGAGGTTCTTGTCGAGGGTCTGGATTTCGGCCTTGGAAGCGTTCGGGGCGACATTGGCGCGCTGGCGGACCGCGGTGTTGTAGGCGTCCTCGTAGGTCTTGAGCGTCGAGTCCAGCCGGTTGTTGGCCTGGGCCTTGAGGGCGTTCGCCTGGGTCTGGTCGTTCTGGACGGTCTGCTGGAGATCCGTGACGACGTTCTGCCGGGCGGTGTTGAGATCGTCGGTGAGCTGCTGCTCGGTGACGTTCTGGAACTTGGCTTCGAGGGTGGCGAGGCGGGCGGCCGGCCCTTCGTTGAGAGGCTGCGGGCCGTTCCGGATCTGCTGCATCTCCTGGAACTCGTTCATGCGGGTGTTCGCCGTCCGGAGGGCGTCCCCGTGCGCTCCCTGCGGAATGTCGGCTTCCTGGAGCGGCGCGTTGACGTTCTGGATGCGCTGCAACCTGGCGGCGGCTTCGCCCATGTGAATTTCCCGGGCCTGCATCTGCCCCTTCGGGATGGAGGCGTTGTCGAACGAATTCTGGATCCGCTGGGCGGTTGCGTCGTCGACGTGGGCGCGCGCCGAGGCCAGCTGCTGCTGGGCGCCCTGCGCGGACTCGCCGGCCTGGAGCATGGTGAGGTTCTCGCGGGCGGTGCCGACGCCGGAGGTCTCGAGCGAGGCCATCTGGGTCTTGAAGGCGGAGGCCTGCTTGTAGAGCGAGAAGGCCATCGCGCCGGCCTGGATGGCGCAGCAGATGATGGACCCGGCGATGCTCCACATGGCGGCGTTTCGCTGCTTGTCGGCCTGGTTCTGGATCGAGGTCTGGACCTGCTGCGACGTGGCCGTGCGCAGGTCGCGGGCGGCGTCGCGCTGCTTCTGGGCCACTTCGACGAGCAGCGCCATCAGCTTGTAGAGGTCGAACATGACGCTCTTGGAGGTCGCGAGCGCGTTGATCGCGCCCGGGACGCTGGTGGCATTGAGCACGGCGGTGAGGACGGCGTGCAGCTCTTGGATCTGCTGGTTGGTGACGCCGAGCTTGGGGTCGGCGGCGAGCTTCGCGCAGAGCGAGTCGATGGCGGCCTGGTCGACGGTGGCGGGCAGGTCGAGGTCGTCGGGGATGGAGACCTTGATCTCGCACGGCGTGCCGTCGGCCGCGGTGGAGGTGAACGTCAGGACGGGCTTTTCGCCCGGCGCCGAGGTCTTGGTGAGGTTGCCGACCTGCTGCAACAGGGATTCCCAGTTGATGCTGCCGGCGTTTGGATTGACTTGGATGGACATGGCTTATGTTCCTTTCGGGTTGGGGTGCGGGATCAGGCCATCTGGCCGATCTGAGCGACGATTTCCTCGCTGGTTTCCGAGGAGGACGACAGCAGGTCGGCCAGCTGCCCGATGAGGGACTGGATGGAGTCGAGGATCTTCTGGAGCTCTTCCTGGGATTCTTCGAGTTTCTGGCGGATCATGGCCAGGTACTTTTCGGTTTCCGTCACTTCGGCCTGGGACATGCTGGACTGGTAGTTCTGAACGGCTCCGACGGTGTTGGAGACGAGCGCGACGCCGCCCATGACGCCGGCGGCGACCTTGAGGATGGGCTGGACCACGTCCATCACCGCCTTGACCGCGTTGGAAACGTTGCTGCCGATGCTGCCGATGCAGCCGGACGTGATGCAGGCCGCGATGATGACCGCCGCGATGACGATCTGCGCGACGAGCTTGGAGGCCTCCTTGGAGAGGCCGAGTTTTTCGAGCCCCTCGGCCAGCTTCTCGGTGAGTTTCTCCATGACGCCGGTTTCGTTGAGGACCTGGCAGGTCAGGGCGATGCCGGCCGCGACCACCGCGCCGGTGGCGAGACCGCCGGTGGCCACGCACGCCACCACCGCCGCGACCACCGCGAGGGCCGTCATCAGCCACCCGAAGATGCGGTTGCGCTTCTGGGAGGCGGCCGCCTTGTCCATGTCGTCGAGCGACTTCTGGATCTTCTTGCCGCGGTTCGCGTGCTCGCTTTCGAGGGTCTTCTTGAGGGTGTCGATGCGCTGATGGGCCAGTTCGGCCTGGCGCTCGTCGTTGTCGAGCTGCAGGAAGGCGATCAGGCGTTCGAGGTTGGCTTCCACGGCCGCCTGGTCGCCGGGATCGTCGAGGACGGGCACGCCCGAGGCGCCGGTGGGAGTCCCGGTGGAGTCGGTGCGGGTCGCGATGTTCGTGATCTTGATGCCGCTGTTGCCCAGGAGGCTGAGCGCCTGGTTGACGACTTCGGCGGCCTTGCCGGTGAGACCGAGGCCCTTGGCGATGGTGTCCCCGGAGTCGGGGAGCTTGGTCTGGCGGGTTGCCGGATTGAGGGTGACGTTTGACATGGCTTGGTTCCTTGGGTTGGTGGCTTGGTGGGTTCCGGGGTTTCCGGTTGTTCTTTTCTGCCCGGTTTACACGCAGGAGTCCGAGAGGTTACAACGGTTACGCAGTTTTTTCTTCCGCGAACGCCTCTTCGCCGATCTGCTTGCGCAGGGCGGCGGCCTTGGCGCGGTATTCGCGGCCGATTTCGGTGTCCTTGGGGCAATACTCGTCAAGCGCCATCAGGGACGACGCGGCGTTGACCTTGTCGCCGAGGGCCAGGAAGCATTCCGCGGCGTGCAGCTGCGGCTTGGGGTTCTCGAGGTCGAGGAAGGAGGCGTAGGCGTAGCTGGCGATGGCGCCCTTGTAGTCCTTGGCGACCTGCTGGACCGCGCCGAGGGCGAGCCAGTACTTCGGATTCAGGTGGTCGAACAGGACCAGGAACTGGAACAGCTTCGAGGCGTCCTCGTAGTGCCCGGTGCGGTAGTGGGTGAAGCCCAGCGAATACACGGCTTCGAGTTCCTGGTGGCTGATGCCCTTGAGCTCGCCGAGGGTCGTGTAATCGTTCACGAACTTCTTGGCGGCTTCGACGATCTGCTGTTGGCTGACATTGGGTTGGGTCATGATTAGGTCCTTTGGGTTGGGGGTTGGCATTTTAAATCGGTTTCTATCGTTTCGGTCGGCTCTGTCGGCTCTGTCGATTGTATCGATTCTATCGATTGTATCGAAAATTTCGAATATCCGGGGCTCGCAACATTTCGGGCGGCTCCCCGGGAGGAGCCGCCCGTGTGCCTCACACGGTCTTGTCGCGGTTCTCGTCGATTGTCTGGAGGATCGCCTCGTCCATCTTGTCCATCGCGTCGCGCAGCACGTTGGCGGGGTCATTGGCGATGGCCTTTTGCTCAGCCTTCTCCTCCTCGGCGGCGGAAACGTTGCGTTCCACCTCCACCGAGACATCCTGGGCCGAGAATGCCGCCAGCAGGTTCGTGATGGTCTGCGGATCCAGCTTCGCCGCCAGGGCCGCGTTGCTGTCTTCCAGCGCCGAGATGGCGCTCTGCTTCGTCTCGATGGAGCCTGCCAGCGCTTCGATCTTGGCCGAGAGCGCGCCCGCGGCCGCCTGCGCCGACGCCAGGTCGGTCTGGGCCTTGGCCAGGGCCGCCTCGGACGTCGCCAGGGCCGCCTCTTCCTTGGCCAGCTCGGCCTTCAAGTCCTCGTTATCCTGGTCCTCGGCGATCTGCTCCTTGAGCTTTTCGATGTTTTCGCGGTGGGCCTTGCCGTCTTTCACGGCCTGCTCGATGGCTTTTTCCAGCTGTTCAATCTTGGCCTGCATCAGGAGGGCCTGCGCGTCGGCCGCCGTCTTGTCGTTCAGAAGCGCCTTGAGTTCCTCCTTCAGCGTCGCGAGGTCGGCGTTGTTCGCCGCGATGGCTTCCAAAATCTGCGTCTGCTGCTCCGTGAGCTCCCCGTAGCGCGACGTGTACGCATCCAGCACCGAGGCCAGCCGCCGCTGCGCGACCGACGCCTTCACGCTGTCGTTTTCGTTCTTCAGCTGCGCGACCAGCTTTTCGAGGTCGCTCGTCGGCGCCATCGTGACAGTCACCGACTGCCCGCCAAGAAGCTGCGTAAGCTTTTTCGCGGCGGAGGTTTGGGATTCCTGCGCCTGGCCGGCCTGTGTGGCGAAGGTGGACGCGATGTTCTGGTTGATGTTCTGGATGTTGTTCATGGTTGGTTCTCCTGTCGCCCCGTATACACGTCAGATTTGAAAAGGTTTCATCATCATGCCGAATTTTTTCCGCCGCTCGGCCAATTCGTCCCCGCTGGCGGGCTCCGGAGGGGGAAAGGACGCGGGGGGGATGTCCGTGTCGGGCGCCGCCACTTCCTCCTCCTCCCCCAGCGGCTCCAGGCCCATCTTGGCGAGTTCGCGGTTCACCGCCTCGCGCTGCTCCCCGGTGAAGCGGAACGCCATCACCTGCTCGCGGGTGAGGCCCTGTTTTTCGAGGAAGCGGTCGGTTTCGGCCATCCGCAGCTTCGCCGCCTCCACCAGGCGCTCCGAATCGGCGATGGTCTTTCGGATGCGCGCCAGATAGGCTTCCGTGTCTCTCATGCCCTGCTCGGTGTCGCTCATGCATCGCCTCCTGCCCCGCTTCCCGCGGAACGTCTTCAATTTTACCGTCCCCCTCCCCCCCCGTCAATTCTCATTTTTTCTCGCCCCGATTGTCGTTTTCCTGCCCCAGGACAACGATTTTCTTCGAATGACGCGCCGCCGGGCGGCTGGACCGATTTCGCCCTCGCCCGGTTCGGTGCGATTTCCGTGCGAGGCATGGCCCGTGGGGGGGGGCGTTCCTCCTCACTTCCGCAATGTCAGAAATGCTATTTTTTATTGGCATCTTACCGTAAAATCACAGGATATGCACCCCTCTTGGAGGGGGATGGCGCCGCCAGGCGACAGGGGAGAGTCCGCGCGCCCCCGGGCATCCCGCCCCAACGGAATCGCCCCTCGCCCGATTTTCTCCTTTCTTTTTTGTTCCCCGGGTCCCCTTCTTCGCGTAGACTTGGGGCTTTCCCGACAACCCCGCATTTCAGGAGGATCCCATGGGCCAGCTCGAAGAAACCACCCAGCTCCAGCTCGATTTCGGCAAACTCGCCAAGGTCGCCGCCACCGGCGCGCAGGTCGTCCCCGTGGCCGTCCAGAACGCCGACACCAAGGAAGTGATCCTGGTGGCCTACGCCAACGAGCTCGCCCTCCGCGAGTCCGTCGCCCGCCGCACCGCGGTCTTCTGGTCCACGTCCCGCAACGAGCTCTGGATCAAGGGGGCCACGAGCGGCGAGACGTTCGACCTCCTCGAAGTCCGCGTCAACTGCGAGCAGAACTCCCTCGTCTACATCGTCCGCCCCCGCCGCGGCGGCATCTGCCACACCAAGAACCAGGCCGGCCAGCCCCGCAACTGCTACTACCGCCGCCTCGACTTCGAGACCGGCCAGCTCGTCAACCTCGACCCGTAGCCCGCCCCGCCCGCCCCATCGCCGCCATACCTCAGCCATGCCTCCATCCTTCTCCAGCAAGCCGCCCGTCCCCTCCCGCGGCAAGTATCTG
>JAEEGH010011805.1_pt1 | contig 19743 bp, 11 predicted proteins | sample 9134181 | NCBI WGS metagenome assembly JAEEGH01 (sample SAMN16246544, study PRJNA631951) | gut metagenome | biome: gut microbiome; feature: rumen; material: DP-attached | host: Bos | place: Iran: Karaj | collected 2018-10 | reverse complement strand
ATCGCATTGAGTGCGGTCCTTGCATCACCGTCTGACATATCCGCAAGAAAACCGGCCGCATCATCATCTATAACGGCGTTATATGCACCCATTCCCTTTTTTTCATCATATACGGCGCGGTGTATGAGTTCCTTTATATCATCTTCGGAAAGGGGCTTTAGTTCAAATATGACCGAACGCGAAATAAGCGCCCCGTTCACCTCGAAATACGGATTCTCGGTAGTGGCGCCTATAAGTATGACCGTGCCGTCCTCTACAAAGGGAAGGAGATAATCCTGCTGCCCCTTATTGAAACGGTGGATCTCGTCGATGAAGAGAATCGTCTTTTTCCCGTACATGCCGCGAAGATCCTTTGCCTCGCGGATGACCTCTTCCATGTCCTTTTTTCCGGCCGACGTGGCGTTGATCTGACGGAATTCGGCGCTCGTGGTATGCGCAATGACTTGCGCGAGCGTCGTTTTCCCGGTCCCGGGCGGGCCGTAAAAGATCACAGAAGACAGCTGGTCCGCCTGGATCGCACGGTAGAGGAGCCGCCCCGGCGCAATGATGTGCTCCTGCCCCACGACCTCCTCAAGCCGTTCCGGCCTCAGCCGGCTCGCCAGCGGCGATTCTTCCTGTGTATTCTGTTTTCGCATATAGTCAAATAAATCCATAGTTTTCACAAATCGGGTAAAAGGGGGCTTTCCCCCTACTCGCGGAGCGACCCGTGCCCGGCTTTGGCCGGGATATTTTCTTGGACCTGCGCATAAATAAAGCCGCCGCATTACGCGACGGCTCCTCTCTTCTCATTACGCCATTTTGTTCACCGCGATCGTCAGGCGGGATACCTTACGGGCTGCGGTATTCTTATGGTAGATCCCCTTGTTGCTCGCGCTGGAGATCTTTCCGATCGCCGCCTTCAGGCTCTCTTCTGCTTCGGCCTTGTTCCCGGCTTCGATCGCTGCTTCCACTTTCTTAATGGAAGTTTTCACACTGCTCTTCACGGATTTATTCCGGTCTGTTTTCTTCTTTGTAACAAGAATTCTCTTCTTTGCTGACTTTATGTTTGCCAAAATAGCACCTCCAAAATCTTTCTCTTCTTCATTGTTGTTTTCAATATAAAGCAGTTCGTAGGGGAATCGAACCCCTGTTTCCGCCGTGAGAGGGCGGCGTCTTAACCGCTTGACCAACGAACCACGCACGCATCAGCTTTAATACTATACCACACGAAAAAATCCGATGCAAGGTTTTTTTCACGAAAAAAAAATGCTATACTCTATATTGATCATTCTCAGAAAGGAAAGTTACTGCTCACGCGCCCTTTGGAGAACCATAAAACCGCCGCTGCTGGGCAGTAACAGATTGAACTCATGAAAATACGGACAAGATTTGCCCCGAGCCCCACGGGGAGGATGCATGTGGGGAATTTGCGGACCGCGCTTTATGCGTATCTTATTACAAAGCATGAAGGCGGCGATTTCATCCTGCGGATCGAGGACACGGACCAGGAGCGCTATGTCGAAGGCGCCGTGGACATCATCTACCGGACGCTGCAGGCGACCGGGCTCATCCACGACGAAGGCCCTGATAAGGACGGCGGCGTCGGCCCCTATGTCCAGAGCGAACGCCAGGAAAAAGGAATCTATCTCGAATACGCGAAGAAGCTGATCGAAAAGGGCGAGGCCTACTACTGCTTCTGCACGCCGGAACGGTTAGAAGGGCTCCGGCAGACCGTGGCCGGAAAAGAGATCTCGATCTACGATAAACACTGCCTGTCCCTCAGCAAAGAAGAGGTTGAAGCAAACCTCGCGGCGGGAAAGCCGTATGTGATCCGGCAAAATAACCCCCGGACCGGCACGACGACCTTCGAGGACGAGATATACGGCGATATCACCGTGGACAACGCCGAGCTTGACGACATGATCCTGATCAAGTCCGACGGCTTCCCGACCTACAATTTCGCCAACGTCGTGGACGACCATCTGATGGGGATCACGCACGTGGTCCGCGGGAATGAGTATCTTTCCTCTTCCCCGAAGTATAACCGCTTATACGAGGCCTTCGGCTGGGACGTGCCGGTCTATGTGCACTGCCCTCTCATCACCAACGAGGACCATGAAAAGCTCTCGAAGCGCTCCGGCCACTCTTCTTACGAGGACCTGATCGAGCAGGGCTTTCTCACCGAAGCCATCGTGAACTTCGTGGCGCTCCTTGGCTGGAGCCCCGAAGACAATGAAGAGATCATGTCTTTGGACGAGCTGGTCAAAAAGTTCGATTACCGCAGGATCAACAAGGCTCCCGCCGTTTTCGACTTCACAAAGCTGAAATGGATGAACGGGGAATATATTAAGAAGCTCCCCTTTGAGGAATTCTTCGTTCACGCCGAGCCGGTGATCCGTTCGGTGGTAAAAAGAGACTGCGATATCGAAAAGATCGCACGGCTCGTGCAGTCCCGGATCGAGATCTACCCGGACATCAAAGACCTCGTGGACTTCTTCCAGGAGGTGCCGGAGTATGACGTTTCTCTTTATACGCATAAGAAAATGAAGACCACAGCCGAGACCTCGCTTCCCGTGTTAAAGGAAGTTCTCCCGGTGCTGGAAGACCTTAACGACTATTCCAACGACAGCATTTACGCCGCTGTGTCTTCGTTCATCGCCGATAAGGGCTATAAAAACGGATACGTCTTATGGCCGCTTCGCACTGCCGTTTCCGGAAAGCAGAACACGCCCGGCGGCGCCACCGAGATCATGGAGATCCTCGGCAAGGAGGAGTCCCTGACACGGATCCGTTCCGCCATTGACCGGCTGGACATGGTAAAAATTTACGGAACGACCGATTGAACGTAAAAACAATATGTTTTAAATATTTTCAAAGAGGAGGTATTAATGAAAAACAAGAAATTCCTTAAATCCATGCTGGCGGTCGCGCTTGCCCTGCCGCTGGCCCTCACCGGCGTAAGCCCTGTAGAGGCCGCCTATACCCCTTCCGGCACAGAGATCATGTTTTTGGCCGGCCTGGAAGCCACCTACAATGACCCGAGCAAGAGTTATGGGCTTTATGACATCAACATGGATTCGACCGTAGAACTCTTTATCGGCACCGCAGGAAAAACCGGGGACACGCTGGACATCTTCGTTTTCAATGAAGCCACAAGGACCCCCGATCTGAAGAAAACGATCAAGAAGGCCGTCAATGTCTATGACGACTATCAGCATGGGCAGGTCATCATCGAGACCAAAGGCGGCGGGGCTGTCGCCTATACCACCTACAAGCTGAACGAAAACGGCGCCTTAAAGATAAAAGTTTCCTACACCGCAAAGGGCGGGAAGTATTACAAGAACAAACGGGAGATCTCCGCTGCCAAATTCAAAAAGTACAAGAAAAAACTGGAAAAGAATCATACCACCATCGCCTTCACACCCGCAGCCAGTCCCTGGGTGGACAGCTCGATCCCCGGTGTGGCCGAGATCACCGGACAGCCGGATCTGAAGGATGATTTCCGGCTTGCCACCACATATTCCTGGCTTTCCGAAGAGCACCTGACGGACGGAAAGAGCCGTGTCAGCACTTTATCCTCTCCGGCCGCCACATTGGAAGAAAACAGTGAAGAGCTGCTTACTGACACCAATAAATACACCGGAGAAAACATTGATATCGTCCGCACTTACTATGACATGGCTACCGACTGGGATAAACGCGATCAGGACAGGGTCGATCCTCTTCGGAAATATATTGACGCTATTCAAAACGTAAACAGCCTTTCCGAAATGACGGACCTGCTGCTTTCCGATGAGATCTGCGCTTTCGTGAACCCCGCCTGGCTTTATGTCTATTATGACAAGAACGATATGACCGATTGGGCCGGATACATTGTTCCCAATAATTTCTCCATGTCTCCCTATGATTATCAGGAGGCAATGGCACAAGGGCTCCCCCTCGATGACTTCCGTTGGGAGTTCGGCAATCTTGTTCGTTATGCTTTATCCCGGGCCGGTTATCCCAGCAGGATGATCGAGGAGACTTTATCCGGGTGCTATGAATATGAAAACACTATTTTTGAAGAAACACAGTGGGATGAAGACGAAAAATGGATGTCCTATTCCGCCTGCACCTCCATGTGCAAAAACTTCCCGCTGGAAGAGACCATGCACAGCCTCGGCGCAACAAAAGGCAAGATCTTAGTCCTCTTCCCCTCATATCTCAAGGCTTTAGACAATATCTATACCGAGAAAAACCTGCCGCTCATCAAAGCGGAGCTGATCGCCATGACCAGTTACCAGTGTCTCTCTCTTCTTGATTTTGAAGCTGCCGCCATCGCCAATGGATACCTTTCCTACAACGGGGAGAGCATCATTGAAGAAGAAACGGGAAAGGCCGCGTATACAGATGATGAGATCAAAGAGGAACTGAACAAGCTCGCGAAGGAGCGCGCCACGAGTTCAAACGGATTGACACACATCGCGTGGGAAGGCGCCTATATGGAAGCCTTTGGCGACCCCGAGCTGAAAGCCGACCTGACCCGGATCTGCGAAGAAGAGATCGCGACCTTTGAAGAGCGCATTAAAAAAGAAGACTGGTTAAGCGCCGCCTCAAAGGAAGCCGCCATTGAAAAACTGCATGCAATGAATTTCTTCATCCTTACTTCTGACGACATCATTGACGCCTCCTTCCTCCAGATGGATCCGGAGATGTCATACCTTGAAGCCTACAACCAGGCTTTCAATGCCGACCGCAAACACCTCTTATCGTTTGTCGGAGAACCGATCGATCATACACGCTGGAATTATGACCTTATGGGCAGTACCACGATCATGGCCAACGCTTACTACACACAGCGGTTAAACATCATGACGATCTGCTTGGGCATTATCAATGACGATACTTACCGTCTGGATATGTCCGAGGAAGAAAAGCTGTCCGGTTTAGGTTATGTCATCGGACACGAGCTCACCCATGGTTTTGACGGTGATGGCTGCAAGTACGGCAAGGACGGTTCTCTGGTCGTAACGGAAGCCAACCCGTATGGATGGTTTACGGAAAGTGACTTTAACGCCTTTTACGGGAAAGTAGGAAAGGTCATCGACTACTTCAATGCCATCTGGCCGACGCCGGAAAGCTCCTGTATCGGAGAAGCGCTGCAGGGTGAAGCCATTGCGGACATGGGCGGCGTTGCCGTCACGCTGGATATTAGCGAGACCATCGAGGACTTTGATTACGACAAGTATTTCCGCTCCTTAGCCAATTTCTGGAAAGAACAGCGGACCTACGAATCCGAGCTTAACAAACTCCTCACTGACGAACATCCTCTGAATCACCTTCGGGTCAATGTCACGCTCCAGCAGTTCGACAAGTTCTACGAGACTTACGGCATCAAAGAGGGGGATGGAATGTACCTCGCCCCGGAAGACCGGATCTCGGTCTGGTAATTCAATAACCGGGCCTGCTGCAAGGCAGGCCCGGTTGTAAATTTTCATAAGAAAAGGCCTGCCGCGTGGCAGGCCTTATTTTTTGCATAAAAGCGTTTACTCTCTGTGCATCGAGAACAGTTCCATATGGTAGTTCTCGAGGTTCTCCCAGATCTTACGGTCGTCGGCTTTGGAGAGAAGGTCTTCGCGGCTCTTCTTCGAGGAGACCTGGTCGTTGAAGGAGCCGGGGCCGCCGACGCAGCCGCCCTCGCAGCACATTCCCTCGATAAAGTCCTCGGGGAGCTTGCCCATCTTCATCATCATCAGCGCCTTCTTGCATTCCTTCGCGCCGTTCGCGATACATACCTTTGGCTCGATCCCATGCTCTCTTTCTTTCAGGCTTTGCACCACGGCCGCCGTCACGCCGCCGGAATTTGCAAAGCGTTTGCCGTAGATACTGGACTCCTGATAGGAGGTGTCATCCGGCAGAAGCTCCACTCCCTTCGCGCGCATGATGGCGCGGATCTCGCTGTAGTTCAGGGCGTAATCGCAGTTTCCGGGGATCTTCTGATCGGCGATCTCGGATTTCTTTGCCACGCAGGGCCCGATAAAGACCGTGATGGCGTCCGGCTCCTTTGCCTTGATCAGTCTCGACACGGCTGCCATCGGGGAGATCGTCGTGGAGATCTTATCCGCCAGTTCCGGGAAATGATTACGCACCATGTTCACAAAGCCCGGGCAGCAGGAGGTCACCTTCTTCTCTCCTTTTTCGTAGGCTTCCGCCCACTCTTCCGCTTCATAGGCCGCCGTCATGTCGCCGCCCAGCCCGACTTCGATAAAGTCGTTGAAGCCGACTTCTTTCATCGCTACCTTCCAGCTTTTCATCGTGATCTGTGTGCCGAACTGCCCTTCTGTCGCGGGCGCGGCCATCGCGTACACCTTTTTCGTCGGATCCTTGATCGCCTCGATCACGGGAACGATCGCGCGCTTCATGCCGATCGCGCCGAACGGGCAGGAATGGATGCACTGGCCGCAGCGGATACATTTTTTCTCATCGATCACGGAGATGCCGTACTCGTTATAGGTGATCGCGTCCACCGGGCAGGCGTTTTTGCAGGGGCGTTTTAAGTGGGCGATCGCATTGAAGGGGCAGGCTTTCGCGCACTGGCCGCATTCCTTGCATTTCTGCGGGTCGATATGCGTACGGTCTCTTCCCGCCTCGATCGCACCGAATTTACAGGCGTTGAGGCAGGCTTTTCCAAGACAGTTCTGGCAGTTCTCGGTCACCGTGTACGTAGAGATCGGGCAGTCCTCACAGGCCGCGTGAATGACCTGGATGATATTGCCGTCGTCTTCGGGACCCGATGCCTTTCCTTCGCATAACCGGATCCTTTGCCTTATTATCTCGCGCTCTTTATAGATGCAGCACCTGAATTGTGCCGTAGGCCCGGGGATCAGGGTGTAGGGGATATTGTCCCTCTCCCTTTCCAGGTCGCCCAAAAAGGCGTGCCTTGCCACCTCCCGCAATACCTCGTGCTTGATCTTGATCACATTTTCATCCGCTGTTCCGCCCATAGTCTCTTCTCCTTTTTCTTTATATTCTGATCGATGTTTGCGAAAACGATCATTCCAATTCTATTGCTGTACATACAGCGTGATAACGCCCTGCCACTTCCCATGGAAGATCAAGCAGGTTCTGATATATCGCATAATGAGGCAATGCCACATTAATGGTCATCAAAAGAGCGTGGTCCTTCAGTTCCAATGAATGTATCTGCTCACGTACATCTGCTGTCGTGAGTTTCTGTACGCATTGCCTGATATATTCTATCCTGATCTGCCAGGAATCACTTTCCATGACAGTCCTGATCCTCTCTGCCAGAGCCGCCTCATCTGTTCCCTCCGGACAGGGGATCCTGTAGCTGGCGGTTTTTGCCACCGGAAAATGATCCATCCATTTTACAGCCGTAAATGTCATGTGAAGCGAGGTGGCATTCAGCCTCCCAAGCAGTTCCTCATCAGAGATCTCCTCACGGATGGCCGCAACAGCCATTTTCAGGCCATCAGCCCAGTCCGCTCTTTCGAGATAAGGTTTGTAGATCTTCACCTTCCCCCTGTCAAAGCGGATCCCGGCAAGATCAAAGGTTCTCCTGAGTTCGTCCATCCAGTAAGAGCGGATCACAGACCGGTACTTTTCACCGACGGTGTAAGACAGCAAAGCATATTTTAACGTCCTGTCCTCTGCTTCAGCCTCAGGCGCATCGGGGTTTATATTACTGAGCTTGATCCTTCGATCCAGCTTTAGAGCCTTCCTGTACGTTTCCATGTTCTGATGCCGCTCTTTGTCGCAGGCGCCACAGCCCTGACATTTGTCCAGGCACCTTGGGAAGTCCTTGGGTTCATCACTTGCTGCGGACAGATATCGCTTCCAAAGATGGTCTCTGCTCACTCCCGTATCTATGAAGTCCCAGGGGAGCACGGTATCCTTGTCTTTCGCCCCAAACCAGACTTCATATCCGGGGAGATCGTGCTCTTTGATCCAGTTGTCAACAAACTCTTTGGCATTGCTGTCAAAGTGCGAGTATCTTCGGATCCCGGTCGTTGCCATTTCTATCAGCATGTCCTCGAATCTACTGTCCCCTCGGAGAAGCAGCTGCGTAAGGATCAGGTCATAGATCTCTCCTTCCTGCTGGTCATCGGTAAGGATCACTCCCATTTCAAGGAGCCTGTTCCTGACATCCTCCGGCAGAGGATCTACGGTTGGCCGTGCGGCAAACCACTGAAAAGGAGTAAAAGGATACAGCTTCAGAGGGGTCCAGCTGTAATGAACCAGCGGGGGATCGATGCCTTCCGGAGTCTCTTCTTTACAGATCTTCATGATCTTCTCGGTAAGTTCTATCAGTTCCTGCCGGTCATCGTCGTTTTCTCCATACAGTCCTGATATGAACATGAGTTTTACTTTCTCATACCCGCTTTGGCACAGCATCCTTACGGTATCCAGGATCTGCTCCTCAGAGCAGTTCTTTGATGTCCGTTGGCGAAGTCTCTGTGAGATACCCTCTACCCCGAAAACGATCCTTCTCTTACCCTGACGCCTTATAAGGTTACATAACTCCGGATTCTCGTGCACGGAATCCAGCCGAAGGGACAAGGACATATCGGGAGAACAGACCTCCTCATGAATGCGCCTTTCCAGTTCGTTCAGATATGGATAGGACATTGCGCTGAAAGAGCTGAGACGAACTCTTTCTGTTCCTGTATTAAGAATATGCGCCTTTGCAAGTTTCACCACGCGGTCCACCGACCGGACGCGGAAAGGAGCATAGGTAAATCCTGAAACACAAAAGCCGCAATGGCCTTCGCAGCCCCTTGTGATATCCGTTCCCAATGTGAGAGAGGAGGGAAAACAATAGTTGCCAACAGGTTTGGTCAGTGCAAAACAGTTGTCCAGATCCCGGACATAGTTGTACCGTATCGTTCCGGGCACATCATCGCGAAGTGCCGCCATTCCCTTGAGATTTCCGGCTTCGTCAAATTGCTGCTCATAAAAGCAAGGCGCCCATAAGCAGTCCCATTTCTGAACAGCTTTCAGAAGGATATCTTCTTTTTTGAGGCCCTCATTCCTGCCTGCTTGGATCAGGGATATGAGTTCGGCAAGAATTTCCTCTCCTTCACCCATGAAAAAAAGATCACAGACATCCATAATGACGGAGGGATTAAAGGACGAAGCTCCGCCTCTGATAATGATGGGGTCTTCCTCCGACCGCTCGTGGCTGCGCACCGGAATACCACTGTCAAGGAGCATGGCGATCAGATTCAATTCATCCCCGATCATCTGCTGGGAACAACAGATCACGTCAAAGGCCTCCAGGGGCATTCTCCCCTCCAGGGAGAGGAACGCAAATCCATTTTCTTTGAGCATTCTGTCATTGTTTTGGGTTGCCGGGCACAAAAATCGTTCCACGATCCACCGGGGATCATATTCATGCAGCTCCTGATAGAAAAGCCTTATGGCCACGGAAGCGGTAGAAACTACACTATAGCTCACATCCACCAGAGCAACCTTGAAATGATCATCAAGATCCCCATCCTGATAAGCCTTCTCCCAATCGAAGTGAATGCTGTTCATTTCATCTCCGAGAAGCGACGCAGGCGAATGGAGCAGATAGCTGTTTTCCTCATACCATAAGTCAAATGCTTTTTTCTTTTGGAAACGCTGCTGCCATACGATTGTATCTGTTTTTATGTTACCGTTCATTCTCTAAATCTTGCGCTCAGCCCTCAAAACTATCCTCTCTCAGCCCCGTCATCGTATCGATCTGTGCCAGGAGCTTCCTGATCTCCGCCGCCCCGTCCGGGTTCCTTTCCAGGATCGCATACACCTTCTTCTTCTCTTCCACGATCTCGTCCTGATGAAGCCTTAATTCATCACGGAGCTTCTGCCGCCGCAAAATAAGATCATGCTTGACCTCCACCATTTCCTTCGGATCGCTTAACGCATTCGGCCTCGACAGCCAGAACCGGTCGTCGTACAGCCGGTACTGCCTCAGGAGCTTCAGCAGCTTGTCCGAGAAATAATTAAGGTCTTCATTGTTCTCGGCGTATTTCGCGCGTTCCCTCGCCGCTTCCTGGTAGTTTTCATACATCCGCTCCAGTTCGGCGGCGTTTTTCACATGATACTTTTCGCAGACATAGTCGATCGCGTTTTTTGTATGCACGTATTTCAGCTTTGCCTTATTTAAGAGCTCGATCGCCCGGTTCTGATTCACAAAGGCCTGTTTGATCTCTCGCTTGTCCGAGAGCGATTTAAGATAGAGGAACGCGGCGAGGATCGCCAGCACCGCGCAGACCGGGATCCAGATCTTAACGACCGTCTGCCGTATCGAATACGGCAAAAAGATGACTGCTATGCTCCCGAGGATCACCGTGATCAGAAGCAGGATCACGAGAACGCCGTTCCTCTTCACCGAACCCTTATAATCGTCCCCGAGCATATCCCACTGTGTCTTTTCCCCTTCGAGATAGCGGATATCCCGCTCCAGCGCATCCCGGTAGGCTTCATTTCCCTTGAAGCGCCGGATGATGTCGGGAAGAGTCCTCTCCTCGTTTTCCATCATCGCATAGTCGGAGTCGCTGATCTTTTTCTTACGGTTTAAGTACTTCTCCCGCCGCGAGATCAGCGCATTGACATTGTCCGCCGTTTCCTTGAGTTGTTTCTTCTCTTTATCCGGCAGATTCTGCAAAAGCTCCACGTCGTTGAGATAGGCGGTGACGATCCGGTATTCTTCCTTCTCCTCCTCCATCTCCTGCGCGACGCGGATCATCTGTTCGCAGCGGTCCAGCGCTTCATGCCCGGGGCTTTTTTGCGACGGGGTCTGCCCGAGTTCCTTTTCGATCGCCTCGAACTCTTTCTCTATGCTTCTTTCTTTTCGTTTTCGAAAGAAATCAAATAATCCCATAGTCTATCCCAGGCTGAGCTGCCGATACTCGTCCTTCAGCTGATCCGTATACTCCGTGAGCCGGTCGAAAAAGCCCTCCTCATCCTGCAGCTTTTTCGCTTCCCTCGCCTTGGCAAGAACCTCTGACGCCCTTCCTTCCGCCGGCGTCATCAGCGCCTCATTTCCGTCTTCAAGCCGTTTTGCCAGCGCATAGGCTTCTTCCGTTTCCCTCGCGCGGTTGTTTTCATAAGCTTTTTCAAACATGAGCACCGCCTCGTGGAAAAGAAACATCCCCGCATAGGCACAGCCCAGATTATGCATAAGGTTCCCGCGGAGAACGGGGTCGCTTTTCTTTGCGTCCTCGCTCTTTAAGAGCCTTCTGTACTGTGCAACCGCTTTTCCGTACCTGCCCTCCTTAAGGTCCACATCCGCCATTGTCTTGGCGCGTTCGAAGGGCGATTTATGCAGCAGATCCTTTAACGTGGTATCCGCTTCCTTCAGCTCTTCCCTCGTGCAATAACCGGCCGCGGCAAGCAGGATGGACATAAGAAAACCGTACGGGCTTTCCCGCCCTCCCATCATGCGTGAAAGGCGTTCCGCAAGCTCCCGTTCCTCCAGATGCCTCGCCACCCAGTCCACGAACTCATAGCTCATGAGGTCCCTGTCCGCGGTGTAAATATGATGCAAAATATAGTGGCAGACCTCTTCAAGCGAATACAGGTGAAGCTCGGCTCCTTCCAGAAAGAAGGGTTCGGCCGCCATCTTGTTTTTACAAAGTATCAGTTCGCCCATATCAAATGCTCCCAGTGCATCTCACTGGCCCGGGCGATATCCCCGAAGCCCATGTCTTTCACCGTGATGCGTATCTTCTCATCCGAGATCGGTTTTGCCGTGATCCGAAGCCGCGTCGTTTTTGCTTCCCGCTCCGGAAAGTCCAGAAGCTCCATCGACTGGATCCTGGCCTCGCGGCTGTGCGGCTCCTGGAGCCAGAAGTCGATCGTCGGGTCGCCGTCGAGGATCGCTTCCACGACCCCTTCCGCTTCGTACCAGCTCTCGCCCGCGGAAAGCAGCGGAAGGAACGCGATCTCCCCTTCCTTTCTCACCTTGACGCTCACATTGATCTTCAGCTCATTATCCCCGATGTAAGCGTAATTCCATGCTCTGATCCCGCCCTTGATGAGCGCCGCAAAACAGGCTCCTCTGGTGTAGAGATTTTTCCCCGAAAACGCCTTTCTGCTCCGGCACAAGGTCTTCAAGGATTCCTTCATCCAATCCCCGTCAAACCCGTCTCCCATCAGATACGCCGTGCTGACGATCCGGTGGTGGAAGGCCGTTTCGATGATCTCATTGAACGTGGTGTCCCGGTCATCGATCAGCATCCCGTAATTCGTTTCCTCGAGCGTCACCATCTGCGGCGTGGTATGCGTGTTCTTGGACAGCATGATGCCCTTCAGCATCCCGCCGGCGTAGGAAAACAGGGCGTTGTCGTACGTCGTCAGCTCCTTCGGCTGGCTCAGCGCGTAATAGTAAAAGCTCTCTCTCTCATCGATCAGAAAGAACTGTTTTTCGTTCAGATCGTTCTTTTTCAGCGCGTTGATAAAGATCGCTGTATTGTTCAGATCCAGCTCCGGCAGCACCACGCAGAGCTTGCCGACCGGAAGATCCCTTCCGAGCCGCCGCGTCAAAAGGAGGAGCTTTCCGAGATACATCGAAAGCAGATCCACGGTCGAATACTCTTCCTCCTCGATCACGATCGTCTCATGGCTGCAGGCCTTGAAATAAAGGTCGTCCACAAGGATGGCCTCACCCGCGTTTGCGTACTCAAGCGCCTCTTCTCCGTAGTACCACTGCCCGATGCCCTTCCTCTTCGCAAGCGCCACCGGGATCCGGTAGTTTTCCGACCCGGCCACAGGGCTCACGGTTTCCGGCCCGATCTGGTCGTCCACGCAGGTACTGATCATGGCATAGTCTCTGTTTATTTCCAGTCCGAGATACAGTTTGCCAAGTATCATTTCAACTCCTTAAAGCATTGGAAATCCTGTTCTAACAAGCGCGTCTTTGGCCTCATAGGAAAGGAGCGAACGCACCAGCTCTTCCTCCTCCTGCAGCGTTGCGTGAAGAAGGATCGCGTTCACCGCGTCAAAACGGTTCTCCGCTTCCTCTCCGAACACATCGGATTTCGTGATCTCGCCGCTGCCGGCCACCTTCTGCAGCTCGTCATCCTCTTCGGTGATGTAGTACTGCAGGCTCTCTCCGAAAAAGAGCACAAACTGCGCCACAAAGATCCCGCCATACATGTGCTGCATTTCCTGCACCTGGAATTCGTCGTCTCCGCCCTCTAACGCATAATGCACATACACCTGCTTCTTCGGGTCTGTCCGAAACTCCAGGAAGGTCTTGTCATAAAGCTGGTATTTTTCCAGAAGCCGCCGCGGCAGGGCCTGATAAAACGGGAAATAAAGGCCCTTGGCAAGCATCCTGGAAATAAGGCGGTCCACTTCCTCCATATGCGCATCGGAAAGCTCCGAGTCCTGTGAGAAATAATAGAGCACGGCGAGCTCTTCAATATCCAACTGATCTTCGCCCTTCTCTTCTCTCCTCCGAAGGAGCTCCAGGATCTGCTTCTGCGCGGGGATCCCGCGGACAAAATACGCGTCCGCCGTGTAATTTAGATACGCTTCGATGATCTTGTCCCGGCCGCCCTCTTCGAGGTAATCCCTGAAGATCATAAAGGCATCCGGCTCCATCCGGCCGGTAAAGAGCATCTGGGTCAGGATCCGTTCCGAAAGGTCATAGGTCTCCACGCCAAAGCCCTTCGCCGCGTGATATAAAGCCGTCAGATCCTCCGTCGGCGCGGAAAGGAAGCGGCACAGATACACCAGCATATCCTCATTGTATTTTTGACGGGTAAAGGTCTGAAACACGAGCGCTTTTAAGGTCTCGTCCTCTTCAAATTCCTTTTCTTTGATCTTAAAGCCGAGCAGCGGCACCATCTGCTGCGCATCCATGCGTTCCGTACCGATGCGGAGCAAAAGATCATACGCCTCTTCATAATATCGTTTTTCGACAAGGAGCGCCGTCAGATCCGCCATGACCTCACGGTCGGGGAGGTTGATATCCATCGTCCGGACATAGTTAAGGAGAGGCTCCGTTTCTTCCTCTTCGCCAAATACACTCAGCACCAGCGGCAAAAGCTTGGCCTTATAAGCATCCGTGATCCCTTCATCCTGTAAGAGGAACAAAAGCTCCTCCTTTTTCTCCGGCATCGGGCTCTTCACATTTTCTTTTCCCGCGATATCATAGAGCGCATACTTTTCACGGAGTCCGGAACGCTCCATGCATCTCTTGAGATAATCATGGGGCTTCATCAAGGGCTGGATCGTAATGTCGGATCCGAGCGCGCTGTAACGCCTTCCCTCGCCATCCTCCGCAACAATGCAGTAGTTTCTGGTGTAAAGGGAAAGATACGCCTTGCCTTTTCGAAGCGGCACCGTCTGTTCCTCCTTCAGTTCCTCGTGGCGGACATGAAGGAGCTTCATATTCGGATTATCGCAGCGGACCAGGAACGAGAACATCATCGGTTCCATGGACTCTGCGATCTCACGGTTGATCAGCCCGTCCTTCAAAAGATCATGATAGATCACCGCAAGGCTTTCGCTGATATGGCCTTCGTTCATCTGCTGGATCGCAAAGCTTTCCATTGCCCGGCGGAACGACTGATACCGTTCCATATTTTCCTTCTTTTCCCGGACCACGCGCTCAAAGAGCAGGGCCACTTTCCTGTCGGGAAGGGGGCTTTCATACCGGAAGTACATCTGGATCACCTTCGGCAGCTCCCGCTTCTCGTTTTCATCCATCGAAAGCAGATACGCCTCGGAAAGGCCCGTGATCCTGAGATTGCATTCCACGCCCTTCTCGTACCAGGGGAAGCTCGACTTATGGAACTGCTGCGTCCTGATGAGATAAGAACACGCGGAAAGCACAAGGTCGTCCGTGGGAACCACCTTGTAGGCAAGGTCTAAAAGCCGAAGCAGCACCGGATCGTATTCTTTTTTCAGGCTCGTCATGGCCGAGATCTGCATCACGATATCACGGCTTAAAGCGTCATGCCGCGCTGCCCAGTAAAGGACGCGGATCTCAAACGCATCCAGCCGCGTGATCAGCGCGGGATCCTGATGGATCAAAAGGAAGGCTTCGAGATAAAGGAACGGGGAAACCGCGCCGAATTCAAAGCGCAGCTTCAGCGCGTCAAGCCGGCGGCTGTCGCTCTCCATCAGCTCCTCTCTGAGGAAGAGCCGCACCCAGAACAAAACCAGACTTTCCGGATGATGGCGGTAGATCTCCTCGACCTCCTGCGCCACCTTGTCCACATACACCTGCTCCCGTTCCGCCAGCGTTGTGAGATAAAGATAATACCCGTACACCTCCGTATCGCGTTCGGGTTTTTCCCTTTTCCAGGAATCCAGGATCCACCGCGCATCCTGCTTCTGCCGGTTCACAAGATACCCCTGCGCCTGGATCAGCTTCCACCAGGGGTTCTCCGGCTGGATCGCCTGCAGATGCTTACAGAGCTCGATCGTCTTCTTCGCCCATTCCCCGGTCACCATCCGTTTCAGGCGGAAGGCGAGATAAAGCCTGGAAAGCTCAAGGATACTGTCCTTAACCTCTTTCCGGAGCTTTTGTTCCTTCTCCTCCTCTTCCGTCCTGTTCCGCCCTCTCGCGCGGACCGTATACACCTTCGTTTCCCAGATATCCTGAAACGTGATATGCCCGATATTAAGGCCGGAACGAAGAGCATGCGGATCCAGCATATAATCCAGCTCATAGCTTTTCCCGATCAGATCGTCTTCCCGGATCAGGTCTCTAAGGGGCTGCAGAAACGCCGCATCCGACGACACCTTGATCATGAACCCGCCATATCCTTCCACACGCAGCGGGATCTTCTCCTTGCTCTTTTCGATCACTTCTTCAAAAGAGGCCTCTGTCTCTTCGAGGCGGAAGGTATTCCTGTCCTTTTTCCCGCTCGCGATCAAAAACTCATTCATGCTATTTCCGGGAACGGCGCCCGGAGAAAGCATCCGGTACAGCAGCGCCAGATTCCCCTCGTCTTCCTTAAAAAGACCCCGGAACGCGGTGCTGCGGTAGATCTTCTTCGCCTCTTCCCAGTTATTCTCCGCCAGCCGCGCGAAATCCCCGATCGAGCGGATCCGTCCCACGCCGGAAAGCGCGTAGGGGCGCACAATGGTCACAACAAAAGAAAGGCTATATTCACACTGATTACAGATCAGAGAAAAATAACCCTTTTCTATGTCTCCTTCCTTCAAGCCGGTGCTGTCGTATTCATAACGGATCGTCACCGAAGTTCCGTCAAACTTCGGCGTCAGACAGTTCATGCGCAGGCCCGTCGTATAACAGACGCCCTTCACCTTCCGATCGTTCAGCACCGTGGCCGTGAAACTGCCGGACATGGTATGCCCTTCCAGCACCTCCAGCTCCACCTTATCTGCGGAGAACTGAAGCAAAGGACCCGTCCGGTTTACTTTTCCGTTTGCCAATGCCGCAATGGTTTCGTACACGGCTCTTTCTATCTCCTGTGTATAAAAATTCAATATATATTATAACCGATAATCGCGATAAATGCCACCGTAACAATTTAATCGCATACCCGGAGGTCCGGATCCTCATCTATCGCCGGTAGTTTATTATTCTTTCAATGCCTTAATTTTATATTGCAAGAAAAACAGAATAATCCCTGCAACAGCAAAGCCGATCGTCAAAATAACCGTCGATTGGGTGGTGAGGTTTGCGTCCAGAGCAGTCTCCTGGCGGAGGATCGCGATGCAGTTTGCGGTGGCATGCCCCAGAAACGCGGGGAGGAACGAATGATACCGCTGCGCGAAATTTGCAAGGAAGAGGCCCATGAGAAACGCATATAAAAACTGCGCGAGGTTAAAGTGGAATATGCCAAAGAGGAGGGCGCTCATCACGATGGACGGCACGACCGGGAAATAGTCCCGGAAGCGTTCATAGATCACGCCGCGGTATAAGAATTCCTCCACAAAGGGCACAATGATCCCGAGGAATAAGATCTCCACGACGGGCGAGCCGCCGTAAAAGGCCACTTTCGCGCTCTCCCAGCCGGCGGACAGTTCGTCAACCTTAAGGAGCCCGAGGAGGTTATTGACCACGATAGAGATCACGCCGATCGTAATCGCCGCGTAGGCAAAATGCAGCGCCTTCATTTTCGCAGCACAGGCCGGCGACGCCTCTCTTTGCACGCGGTCCTTGCGATACATAAGAAAGAGGAACGGCAGCGTCACAGCCGAGGAGATCCCCTGCAAAATAACGTAGGTTCCGCCATCCCTTGCACTGCCGAAAAAGTAGTTTAAGATATACAGCGCCGGCAGCGATACGGCGTAGAAAACGAGCAGCGGAAGGATCGCACGCAAGAACCCCTTCAGCGCGTTCACCTTTTGACCCCCTTGCCATCACGTCCGGCAATATGCAGCCTCCCCAGCGCCACCGATTTCCCGCGCACTTCGATCTCGGGGTTCTCTCCTTCTCCGAAGAGATAGCATTCCTTCAGCCGGTCGCCGGCCGACAGCTTCATGCCGCGCACGCCGACAGCCCCCTTCTTCTTCTCCGGCACGCTTGCCGCGTCAATGCGAAGGAAATACTCCATTTCCGATTCCATGACAAACGAGGACGGCAGCGTAAGCGGTGCCAAAAACACAAGCACATCCCCGTCCAAAAGCTTCGTAGCCTGGCTGGTCCGCCGCGTCACGTCGAACTCGTTCCCGTCCACGACCTTCAGCATCCCCTTTTTCGTCGCGAACAAAAGCTTCTCCTGTTTCAGGGCTTCCATGCTCATGAGCAAGAGGAACCGCTCCTTCGCGCTGTCATAATTTGATACATTATCAATAGGCGTCCCCTTATCACGCAGCTTCCCCTGCGGGAGGTCCAAGACCTTGATCGTATGAAGCTGTCCCGCGTCGGTAAAGAGCGCGAGACGGTCCGTATTTTTGCAGAGGAAGACAAAACGGTTCTCCTCTTCCACGGTCTCCTTATTCCGTTCATAGGTTCCCGTGTCGATGGTCCTCGCATAACCGAAGCGATCCATAAGGAACCAGACCTCTTTTTCCTCCACCTTCTTCTCTTCGATGACGATCTCCTCGGCATCCGTGAGCTCGGTCTTTCTCTCTTTTTCGTATGCCTTCCGAAGCTCCGTCAGGTCCTTGATGATCACCTTGGACATGGACGAGCGGTTGGTCAGGATATCTTCATAGAGCTTGATATTATTAAGCGTTTCTTCCTGCTGTTTTTTCAGCGCATCCAGCTCTAACCCGACCAGCTTCTGGAGGCGCAGCGCAAGGATCGCGTCGGCCTGTTTCTCGGTAAAATCAAGCTCTCGCGCGTCCATTTCCGACCCCTTGAAGCGGAACTTGATCCCCGTCGTATCTCCTGTGGTCAGGCACTTTTTCACCGTCTTCACATCCTTACTGCCGCGGATGATCTCGATGATCAGATCGATCACATCGATCGCGCGGATCAGGCCTTCCTGGATCTCCTTTTTCTCCAGCTCCTTCGAAAGCAGCGTCTTGTATTTCCTGGTCGCCAGTTCATACCGGAAGCCGACATGATGGCGGATGATCGGCAAGACGCCAAGTGTCTCCGGCTTCCCATTGACGACGGAAAGCATATTGACGCCGAAGGTGTCTTCGAGCCTGGTCTTTTTGTAAAGAAGGTTTTTCAAGGCTTCCACATCGCCGCCTTTTTTGACTTCGATCACAATGCGGATCCCTTCCTTGCTGGACTGGTTGCTGATGTCAACGATATCGGAGGTTTTTCTGGTTTCCACGAGCGCATACGCGTCGTTCAAAAACTTCCCGATCCCCGTGCCGATCATGGGATACGGGATCTCCGTGATCACGAGATTCGTTCTCCCGCCCTTGGCTTTTTCTTCTACGACCCTTCCGCGGATCCGGATCTTGCCGACGCCGGTTTCATAGATCTCGCGCAGCTCCGACCGGTTCGTCACGATCCCGCCGGTCGGGAAATCCGGTCCCGGTAAGATCTTCATCAGTTCATCCAGAGAGATCGTCGGGTTCTTCATATACGCAATGCAGGCGTCCACGACTTCCGCGAAATTATGCGGCGGAATGCTTGTCGCCATACCGACGGCAATTCCCTCCGCTCCGTTGATGAGAAGGTTCGGGACTCTGGCCGGCAGGACCGACGGTTCGATCTCCGTTTCGTCATAATTCGGCACAAAATCCACGACGTCCTTATCCAGATCCGTAAGGAACGCCTCTTCCGTCACCTTCGCCAGCCTCGCTTCGGTATAACGCATCGCAGCGGCGCCGTCCCCTTCAATGGAGCCAAAGTTTCCGTGCCCGTCTACAAGCGGCAGGCCCTTCTTGAAATCCTGCGTCATGACCACCATGGCTTCATAGATCGAGCTGTCGCCGTGCGGATGGTATTTACCCATCGTATCCCCGACGATCCTCGCGCTCTTCCGGTACGGACCGTTATGATGAACCGCCAGTTCATGCATGTCGTAAAGCGTTCTTCTCTGCACCGGCTTCAGCCCGTCCCTTACATCCGGCAGGGCTCTGGCCACGATAACGCTCATTGCATAATCAATATAGGATTTCTGCATGATCTCGGAATACTCAGTCCGGATCACCCGTTCATTCTGCTGCATCATTTTCTCCCTGTATATTTTTCATGGACGAATTCTTTTCACTCACTACACATCCAGCTCCGCGTCGGAAGCATGGTCATAGATGAACTCCTTCCGCGGCTGCACATCCGTGCCCATCAAAAGCTCCGTCACAAAATTCGCCTGCCTCGCGTCCTCGATCTCCACGCGTTTCAAGTACCGCCGTTCCGGATCAAGAGTCGTCTCCCATAATTGC
>JAEEGH010011803.1_pt1 | contig 19747 bp, 14 predicted proteins | sample 9134181 | NCBI WGS metagenome assembly JAEEGH01 (sample SAMN16246544, study PRJNA631951) | gut metagenome | biome: gut microbiome; feature: rumen; material: DP-attached | host: Bos | place: Iran: Karaj | collected 2018-10 | reverse complement strand
TTAACGAAGAAGAACATATGTCAGAGGCCTTGACCAGGATCTTTGAGAACGTTGTTTTAACGGAAGAGAAATCTCTCCAGGCAGGTTATTTCAAGGATCTGTCTATTGCTGAAATGCATACACTTACCGCAATCGGTCCCTACGAAGCCCGTACGATGACAAATACCGCAGAAGATCTGGGTATTACCACGGGTACTCTTACTGTCGCGATCGACAGACTGGTTAAGAAGGGTTATGTCCACAGAGAGCGTGACAAGCGTGATAAGAGGATCGTAAGGATCAGCCTTACACATAACGGTAAACTTGCCTGCAGAATGAACAGCAAGTTCCACAGAGTATTGGCTAAACATATTCTGGCAGGCTACGATGAAAAAGACAGAAAACACCTTTTAGATCTCGTTGACGAAGTCGACAAGTATGTTGAGCAGCAGCTCAAACGCTACGACAGCAGCGAGAATGTCAGGGCAACTGCAAGACAGGTTGCTACAGATACAAACAAGGAGATGAAGTAATATGGCTGATTCTGATAACCTGAGAGCGAAAGTCAAAGAAGACGTAATTAGGATCATGGCAGAGACACTCGAGATATCTCCTGAAGAGATTACTTCGGATCTTGCTTTCAATACGGATCTGCCTTTTGATTCACTTCAGCTCTATGAGTTCGTTATTGATGTCGAGGAGACATATAATATCCGTCTTCCCGATGAGCTCCTCGATGAGGTAAAGACAGTCGGCGATATGGTTGATGTCGTAATGAAGCTTTCCGAAAAGAAGTAATCTGACGGTGCATTGATGAAAAAACTTTTCATTGTCAACAGCAGGGCGGAACCCAATGCCCTTGCAAGGTTCAAAGACATCTACCTTAAGTGCTCCTATGAGCATCCTGAAGAATCAAATATAATCTTTACGGAATATGGCGGACATGCCGGGGAGGCAGCCCGTTATGCGACAGCGGAGAAAGATATACTTATAATTGCGTGCGGCGGTGACGGAACGATCCATGAAGTGGGAAACGCGCTTGCTGAATCAGATACTCCGCTTGCTCTGATCCCGTTAGGAACCGGCAATGATTTCACCAGAACTGTTATGGACGACAGGCACAGGACCGATTGCGGTGTCTGTATCGAAGATATCTTCAATGACCGGTTCAAGGTCAGGGATATGGATCTCATCAGGGTTATTTCCTATAACAAAAAAGGTGAAAAGATAGATGCAGGCTCAGCCTGGTGTCTTAATGTCGCATCCATCGGACTTGATACCGAGGTTCAGTTAAGGGCAAAGAGTAAAGTCCTTGCCCATCCTAATTCCGGGCTCGTCAGGAGTACGGCTTATGTCACATCTGCATTGGGATGTATATTCGGAGACAGGAAATTTGATTTCAAATTCAAGGCACTGCGCGGCGACGGCAAGCCCAACGAGTCAGAGAACAAGGGTTTTACGCTTATCGCTGTCTGCAACGGCTCGTATTACGGTGACGGCTTCTGTCCCGCTCCGGGAGCAAAGATTGATGACGGCCTCATGAACTGCTGTGCGATCGACGCGGTAAGTCTTCCCAGATCTCTTTACCTGCTGTCAAAGTACAAGAAGGGCAGACACGAAGGTTACAAAGAGATAGATACGTTCGTAACCACCGAACTGACTGTCGAAGCCACAGGAACGAGGGACCTGAACGGTAATTACGACGGTGAGGATTTCTCCGGCCACAAGGTGACGTTCGAGTGTGTTCCAGGTGCTTTGAAACTGGCACATTATATTTGATGATCCCTTTTTCGAGACTTTACAGTCCGGTTTTCGCAGATGACTCCTGCTCCATCTGTGAGCTTTTTTAGTTTTTCTAAACATGGCGGCTTTTTATTGATATAATAACAAGTTATGAATAACGCGATTGAGAATTACAGGGCATATGGTGTCAGCGAAAAGGCGATAGAGGCAGCTAAAAAGGCTGAAGAGGCGCTTGCTGAAGTATATGCCTGTATAGATGATACAGTCACATTTAATGAGCTTAAGGTCCTTGATGCTTTCAGGAGTGAGAAGTTCTCCGATACACATATGGGTTCTACTTCAGGCTACGGCTATGATGATGCCGGACGCGAGAAGATCGAGAACATCTTCGCCAAAGTCTTCAAAGCGGAAAAAGCCTATGTCAGATGGCAGATCAGTTCCGGTACCCAGGCGATATCGGCAATGCTCTACGGGGCTTTAAGACCGGGCGATATTATGCTGTCGGTAACGGGAAGACCCTACGACACGCTTATGGCTACGATCGGTCTGTCTTCTGATAAAAACGATATGTCCCTTAAGGCTTACGGGATCGGCTATGAGGAAGTAAACCTCAAAGAGGACGGCTCTCCTGATCTTGATGCGATAAGAGCGGCAATAAAGCCTGAGACGAAGATGGTGTTTATCCAGAAGTCCAGAGGATATACGGGCAGAAGGGCGCTTCTGTGCGAAGATATAGAAAAGATCGCAGATCTTGCCCATTCCGTCAGAAAAGATATCATCGTAGCAGTTGATAACTGCTACGGCGAGTTCACCGAAAAAAGAGAACCTATAGAAGCCGGTGCCGATGTTGTTGCGGGATCTCTCATAAAGAACCCCGGCGGCGGAATCGCGAGAACCGGAGGATATATCATCGGCAGGGAGGATCTGGTAGAAAATGCCGCAAGGCATCTTACGACTCCGGGTCTGGGCAGTGAGGTCGGTCCGACATTGGGCGCAAATGCCATGATCGCAAGAGGACTCTTTACCGCACCTGCCTGTGTCGGCGAATGCCTCAAGGCTGCCGTATTTGCGGCAGAGATCTTAAGCGGAGAGGGTTATAATACAAGTCCGTCCTCTGGTGAAGCGAGAGGAGATATAGTCCAGACGGTCGAATTCGGAGATCCGGAAAAGATGAAGCAGTTCTGTGCTGCTATCCAGTCCTGCTCACCGGTTGATTCTTTTGTAACTCCGGTTCCGTGGGATATGCCCGGATACGACGATCAGGTTATCATGGCGGCAGGCGCATTTGTGCAGGGAGCTACCACGGAACTGTCATGTGACGGTCCGATAAAGCCTCCCTACATTGCCTATATGCAGGGAAGCCTTGCTAAAGAACAGGCCAAGCTTGCCTGTATGCTTGCTGTCGGGGGTTAAGCAAAATGGCAGACGGAAAACAATGGTATAACAGTCCTCAGGGCGGATATGCCAACAGGAAAAAGACGAATGCAAAGCCTGTTGATCCGGCAAAAAGATCCGGCAACAGGAACGTTAAGCCCGCCGGAAAAAAGGCGCCTGTCAAGCCTGCCGGAAAACCCGTCCAAAAGTCCGGTAAGGATATCTCTTCCGTAAAATCAGGTGATGACCACCAGAAGAGCATCATTCCTCAGATGGATCCTCTGAGCACTTCTTCATCTGAGAACAAGAAAGATATAAAGACTGCTCCCAAGACTTCAAAGGTGCCTGCTTCAAAATCCCCCGTGAAGTCTGCTCCGTCTTCTGCAAAAAAGCCCGTATCTTCTGCTGAACGCGCAAAAGGAAAAGAACAGGCGAAGATAGCAGAGCAGAAAAAGCGCAGGGAACAGGCTAAGCTTAAAGAGCAGGAAAAGATCGAGAAGAATGAGTATAAGCGCAAGAATCCTTCGCAAAAGAGCGCCGAGAGCCGCGCTATAAGGAACGGCGTGCTCGGAGCAGTTGCTGTCGCTGCTGCACTTCTCGTGCTTGTTTTCGTTGTTCATCACTTATATGACTATATCGCCGAGAAACCTAACTTCTCGTTCGTTACGACAGGTGCCGTTGAACACACCATAGGTGCAAAAGCATTGATCGTAAGAGATGAGGATACTATAAACAGCGAGCAGACCGGAGAACTTGTTACACAGATAACAGAAGGTTCACGAGTTGCAAAGGGACAGGAGATAGCGATCGTCGTGCCTGACAATATGAAGTCTGTCGTCACCGATCTCCGTAATGTCCAGTCCCAGATATCTGATGTCCAGCAGGAACTGATCTTTGCAGGCGGCGTTGCCGAGGCTGATACGATCTACAGGAACTATAACAAGAACCTTTCCGCTATCTTAGATTCCGTAAGATTTGATTCGATGAGCGGAAATCTCAACAATTTGTCGTCATACAGTTCTTCGGTAAATGTTATCCTTGACGAGCGCGAAGATGAGATGAGCAAGATCGATTTCGATGATGCAAGAATAGTTACCTTAAGAAGCGATGAGAAAGTATACGAAGCCGAAGTCGAGACGTATGCAACGGTAATAGAAGCTCACAGACCGGGTATCGTATCTTTCAGACTCGACGGTAAGGAGCAGGAACTTGATTACGATACATTCCTTTCAATGCCTGCTGCTGAGATCAAAGGCTATCTGAATAATTCAGTCGGTGCTATTACTTCCGATCTTAGCGTTAAGGCCGATACTTCGGCAGTAAGGATCGCTCAGAATGAGAGCCAGTATCTGACTGTATATCTGTCAGCTAATGATGCGGCTGCTTCAGACTTTAAGGAAGGCACGACACATGACATCAACGTGCGTACTGAAGGTATCTCCATTGATAACTGTAAGGTTGTCCGCTGCGAAAGTGATGCTTCGGGCACTCTCATTACTTTTGAGACCTCACGTTATGTCGAAGATCTTCTCGACTTGAGAACGGTCGACATCGAGATCGTTATCACAGAGACTGACGGTATGAGGGTTTCTGTTCCGAGCCTTGTCAATGTGGATTATGCGCCTAAGGGCAATCCTTCATTCTGCATCTATTTTGCGCCGGGTGCGGCTGTCGGTACCGACACTTTTGCAAACGACTCGATCTTTAATATCAATATCCTTCCTAATGAGAAGATAGATGATGAAGGCAATGTCGTCGAGCAGCAGAAAACGAATGTGCCCGGGTGTACCGTTGTCCATACCGAATTCCTGGATAACGGCGGCACGATAGTTGCATTCTCGACTCCAAACGATTATGCAAACCTGAAAAAACTAGACAGGCTTTATACTGAAGGCTATATCGCATCTTTTGTCGATTCTGCCACAGGTCTTGGTATGACATGCGAGAAGATCAGCGTATCCGAATATTCGGGAATGGCATCCGTATATACCAATAACCAGGGTTTCGTTGAAGAAGTAAGAGTAATAGTTCTGGATAATGACAGAGAGTTTGCGATCATCGACCAGGTGGGCAATTCATCTGTACCTAATCTTGATACAGTTATTATTACTAACCCTAAGACTGTTAAGCCCGGAGATAAGGTCGACTGATATGGAATACGATTTTGATGAGCAGTTGAAAAAAAGGATATCGGACAACATAATTGCTGTCCGGGAATCAATAGATGAAGCGGTTGCCCTGTCAGGAAGAACTAAGGGATCTGTTACCCTCATTGGAGTTACAAAAGTGTTCCCCGTTGAATATGCCGAAGCTGCAGCTTTGAGCGGACTTTCCGATCTTGGGGAAAACCGCGTCCAGGAACTCGTCCCGAAGGTCGAGAGATTCTCTGCTCTGGATATCGATGCAAACTGGCATCTAATAGGAACGTTACAGAAGAATAAGGTTAAATATATTATAGGAAAAACATCTCTTATACACTCTGTAAACAGTATTGAACTTGCTGAGGAGATCTCCAAAAGATCCGCAAGTAACAATGTTACTTCCAACATTCTTTTACAGGCAAACGTGTCGGGAGAAGAGAGCAAGCACGGCTTTGCACCTCATGAGTTAAAGCCTGCTATAGATAAGATCATAGACATGCCCTCGATTAAAATCTGCGGCCTTATGACGATGGCTCCCATAGAGACTTACGAAGGTCAGGCAAGAGAGGTTTTTGCGAAGACAAGAGTAATATATGAAGACCTTAAAGAATATACGGGACTTGAGAGCTGGAAGGTCCTTTCCATGGGTATGAGTCAGGACTATAAGAGCGCTATATATGAAGGTGCAACGCACATCCGTATAGGCACTGCGATATTCGGAGACCGCTCTCAATATAAGCCTTTGTAACAATGTTCGGTTGATTTTTGTTACATTTTGTAATAAAAACCCGAGTTACGTTACCATCTTATGTCATATTGCCCAAATTTATTGAAGTAAAAGTCAAAGTTCGTTAATATCCCATTATGTTATATGAATGTCCTTGGTCGGGCGATTTTTTAAGGAGGAAAAACAAATGGGCACTTTTAACGTTAAGAATTTCTTCGGAAGCATGTTCTCACCTGTAGAGGAAGACGTAGAAGAGAATTATTACGGTGAAGAAGAGGGCTACATTGAAGAAGAAGGATTCGAGCAGGAGCCTATCGCAGAGGAATCTTTTATCGAAGAACCTCGTACCTTCGTTCAAGAGCCCGCAGTTACAACACCTGTTATGCAGCACAATGCAACAGTAATCATGCTTACACCTTTCGATATCAGAACAAGCCAGATTGTTTGCGATCATATCCGTGAAGGTCATATCGTTATCTGCAATCTTACAAATACAGATAAGAACCAGCGTGTAGTTGACTATATCAGCGGCGGTGTTTATGCATTAGGCGGAAGAGTTGAGCCTACACCTGTTAAGACAACATTCGTCTGCACACCTAAGTCTGTAAATCTCGTAGTTGAGAATCAGGACATCGATCAGATGGGTACAAAGGTTTCCGCACTCTGATAAAAGAAAATTCTAACGAAAAGATAATAGGCTGTCTCAGGATAATGAGGCAGCTTTTTTCAGTATGACGGGCATGTCCCGAACCTCGGGTGAAAGTCCCGAGGGGCGTAGTTGCCGACGAACCTTAAAGCGACTTGCAAGGTTTGTACCGTGAGGTACAGGCGAGAAGAAGCAATAGCGAAACCGTGGCTCGACGGACAGAAACCTGATATTAAGGCGTAGTGAGCGGATGAGATGGCTGAAAGCATCAAAGTCCCAAAGGCAACCGTAACCTCAGTGCGTAAATCAGGCGAGTAAACGGGAAAAGGTTCGGGGCTTATCCCGTGAGGTCTCACAGACGGAGCACGATCCGTAGTAACAACGAACTGTGAGAAGTCAGCAGAAGCCATAGTACCGAGTAATCGGGAAGGGTGGAACAATTTAACTGTGCGACGCAAATGTATGTCCTGAGGATATGCCCGACAGTGGTAGGATGAAACGTATATGAAATCTGAACACACAACATAAGGCTGAGTCCGAGGGAGCGGAAAGGAGAAGAGCACACAAGGCAATGTCGGAGCTGCTCGATAAAATCTTACACAAGGACAATATGAACGAAGCCTACAAAAGGGTCTGTGCCAATAAGGGTGCGGGCGGAGTTGACGGTGTCAGTACAGAGGAACTTGGTGAGTATATCAAGGCAAATTGGCCTACGATAAAAGAGCAGATACTACGGAGGGAATACAAGCCTCAACCCGTCAGACGAGTAGAAATACCCAAACCTAATGGCGGAAAGAGAAAACTTGGAATCCCTACAGCAATGGACAGAGTAATCCAGCAGGCAATAGTACAAGTGATAGGACCTATATGCGACCCATACTTCTCGGAGTTCAGTTATGGTTTCCGTCCGAACAGAAACTGTGAGATGGCAATAAGAAAAGTCCTTGAATATTTAAATGAGGACTACACGTGGATTGTGGATATAGACTTGGAGAAATTCTTCGACAACGTACCACAAGACAGACTAATGAGCTACGTTCACATACTGATTAACGATGGAGACACGGAATCTCTGATACGTAAATATCTCAAAGCAGGTGTAATGACGCCCGAGGGATACGAGCGGACAGAAATGGGAACACCGCAGGGCGGCAACCTCTCACCATTACTTAGCAACATTATGCTGAATGAACTGGACAAGGAACTTGAAGGCAGAGGACTGTACTTTGCAAGATATGCTGATGACTGCATAATCGCAGTAAAGAGCGAAGCAAGTGCAAAGCGTGTTATGTACTCCATTACGTCTTGGATAGAAAGAAAACTCGGACTCAAGGTCAACGCAGAAAAGACTAAGATTGTCAGACCGACGAAAGTCAAATACCTCGGGTTCGGATTCTACAAAGACCCAAAGACACTTGAATGGAAAGCAAGACCACACCAAGACTCTGTCGCCAAGTTCAAACGCAGACTCAAAGCCTTGACGCAAAGAAAGAATTCAATGAGATTAGGATTGAGAATTGAGAAGATTAACCAAGTAACGAGAGGTTGGATAAACTACTTTGCATTAGGGGATATGAAGTCAACAATAACTGACATTGACGCACATTTAAGGACAAGGCTTAGAACCATTATCTGGAAACAATGGAAGGTGCCAAGCAAGAGACAAAGGGGACTTCAAAAACTCGGAGTCTCCAAAGAGCTAGCAAGACTGACATCGTATTGTGGAGACAGATACCAATGGGTCGTAACCAAGACTTGTGTAACACGGGCAATCTCAAAAGAGGTGCTTGGCAGGGCAGGTCTTATCAGTTGCCTCGATTACTACAACGAGCGTCACGCTTTGAAGTTAAGTTGAACCGCCGTATGCCGAACGGCACGTACGGTGGTGTGAGAGGGGGATTAAATTCCCCCTACTCGATTATTGATTCAAAAGAGAGTAAAACAATAGGATTTTATTATCCCGCAGGCTTCTTATCGCATTATTATCCTGTATAAATCGGAGTGAGTGAGTTATATAATATCAAACAGGTCAGGAATATTTTATTTAACAGGTTTATATGAAACACCGGATAGCGATCTTTTCGAACGGATATAACGGAAGTATTACTCTCAAGGCTATTGAGGGCATAAAACGTTTTGCCGCGGATAAGGATTTCGACACACATTTTTATATAGGGTTTGCGGCCAACAACGAGAAAGCTACATTTAATATAGGTCAGTTCAATATTTATCAGCTTGCAAAGCTTGAAGAGTATGACGGACTTATCGTTTTCTCCGGTCTGCTGAATAACCCCGCACTTGCCGAGAGTGCATGCAAGGAAGCAAGGGACAGAGGTGTTCCCGTGATCAGTGTCGGAATGAAGATCGAAGGCATTCCGTATGTCGGCATCAACAACGAAGACGGTATGCGTGATCTGGTAGAGCACCTGATAACAGAACATAACGTGAAGAAAGTTGTATATATCGGCGGAAGTGAAGGTCATGTCGATACTGTCGAAAGATATAACGTTGTCGTTGATGTTATGGAAAAGCACGGTCTGAAACTCCTTGATAATGACGTGTATTACGGCGACTGGGTTAACGAGAAAGCGATCGCGATAACGGATCATCTCGTTAATTCACCTGAAGGCCTTCCTGATGCGATCATCTGCGCCAACGACATAATGGCACTGGCTGTTGCCTGCGAACTGCGTGATCTTGGATACGATCTGCCAAAGGATACGATAGTAACCGGATTCGATCATATAGGTGAGGGCAGCGTGTCATATCCCGCACTTACCACCGTTGACCAGGATTATGTAACGGTCGGTTACAACAGCTGTAAGATGCTCTATGACATTATTGACGGAAATAAGGAAGACTATTCATTTGTAGCATCCAAACTTGTTATAGGCGAGAGCTGCGGCTGCAACAGTGAAGCTGACAGCCCGTACGATATCGGCAGACGTAATTACTGCAGGAATATCCATGCCAAGAGCAAGCAGGCTGACTTCTTTAACCGATTTATGCGTACTGAAAGGACGACGATCCTCGAGTCCTCCGATTACGATGACATGAAGAACCGGTTAAGGACATATTATTCCGGCAATCAGGACTATATCGGCAGCAATTATTACATAATGCTCAATAAGTATTATTTTGAGGATGTTGCATCTGAAGACAGCGATGTTCTTAAGAGATGTTACTCAGCTGAATTTGACCCGACCATTGCTCTTATGGACGGAAAGATATCAGAAGAAGGTATCGACAGGACTATAAAAGTTCCCGGGTTTATCAGGACACCCGGAGAGCAGCATATATATTTCTTCTATCCGCTTCATAACGAGCAGTATAACTACGGATATGTGGTTTTCAGAGACGGGACTTACATCATTGATGAAGCCTTCCGTATATATGAATATCTAGAAAAGATGGAGCATTCCTTTATGGAGTTCAGGATCAACATGAGACTTGAACTCGTCAATAAGGAACTCCGTTTCCTTTATGACAAGGATCCGATGACCGGATTATATAACAGATTCTGTTTTGTAAGCCATGCAGTTCCGATCGTGGATGAGAGCAAGGCTCACGGCCGCAAGGCAATGATCATGTTTGCTGACATCAACCACATGAAGAAGATAAATGACCGCTATGGTCATGTCTTCGGAGACAGGGCTATAACCACGGTATCAGATGCCATTAAGAGGAGCATCGGTGATGACAATGCGATAGGTATCCGTTACGGCGGTGACGAATTCCTGGTCATTGCCGCTGATGCAAGCGAAGAATATGCCGAAGAATTCAAACGTCAGATGATCTCTTATATTGACAGGGAAAACAATCTGGGAATAAATCCCTTTAAGTTTTCCATCAGTGTCGGATATGTCCTTACGGACCCGGCTTCAAACAAGACGGTCAATGATTATGTTGAGGAAGCGGATGTTCTGATGTACGAGATCAAGAACGAATATCACAAGGATCATCCCGCAGATTAATAGATCCTGTAGATCGTTGTATTCTCCTCTGCAAAATATGCCACCTGAACAAGGTTCTGTTCAAAGAACTCCCTGTTGAATGTAATACCGTTTCCAAAGTCCATATGATCGAATTCAGGATCGGCTATCAGGTATCTGATATGACGTTCCTTGCAGTATCTCGTGAACTCGTTGATGTCTCCGCCGCAGCCTGTTACAAGCCAGAGATAGATAGTATCTCTCGTATAGGTATCGTGACCTGCAGACCATGCGTAGTAAGGCCATCCGTAGTACATCGGGCGTCCTGAGAGAATGAATCTGTTCATGGACCAGGTGGGTGTGAGGAATGCATCGGAAGGATCAGTATTCTCAATAATCCACCTTGTAACCGGTGAGTGTGCGTTAACTGACAAAGGTGCTCTGTTGAGATTGATATAAGTAGCCCATTCGGATATGCCGGTTGCTGTAAGAGGAACCATAAGGGCAATTGCCAGAATAACTCCTGCTATCTCCAGTGCGATCCAGGCCCCAAGAGATACTCCCTTTGTCTTTCCTGATCTGACAGGTTCATGCGTAAGCTGACCGATATTGTCATCTTTTTCCGTTTCAACGGAAGATGGTTCGTCGGCCTTATCTTCTGCCTTTACCTCATTATCTGAGACGGACTCTTCTTTTGCATCACTTTCATCATCAGGCATATCTTCACCGAACGTGACTTCTTCGACAAGAGCTATATTACCCGGACGCATTGCAATGTGTGCAGGTTCGGAAGCGGCAGCCATGACAGCCTCGTCAGAATCGTCAGAATCATCAGACTCTCCGGCAGTATCTTCAGTTACATTATCTCCGGTTATTACGGATTCCTCAGGCTGCTTATCATCTGTTACGGGTTTTGTATCAACTGCAGTCTCATTATCATCACTGTCCTCACCGAAAAGTGCGGCGATGGCGGCAACACCTGCTGCAGCTTCAGCGTCTTCATTTTCTTTATCTTCATCAGTATCTTTGTCCCCGTCGCCGAATAAAAGCTCTTCCGGGACATTCTCTTCGATCACCTCGAAGATCTCATCACCGTCATCTTCGGATTCCTTTTCAGGTTCATTGTTCTTATTATCCCGGGCTTCATCAGATAACTTTTCTGTCATGCTCAGGATATCCGCATCAATGCCGGTGTGCTGATCAGCTGCCTCAATATCTTCAGCAGCGATTTCAGAGGACTTGCGTTCCTCATTGTCGGTTATGGGCTCTCCAAAAGCACTTGTGACCGGAACAGAAGGAGTTCTTATACCAGAAGAAGCGGGTGCAACGGCAAGGGCCAGCTCGCTGTCTGCAGATTCAGCTTCGATGATATCTCCGGAAGAAGATGCTCCTTCCTGATCTTCGCCCGTCTTTCTGCGCTTTATCGGAATATAGAGCAAATTAGCGATCAGGGCGGCAACGAGGCTGTCAACAAGGATCAGAGATACCTGTATAAACTTATGATTTGCGAGCATCTCAAGTGATACCTTGAAGAGGAAGGCAAAGATCATAGGGTTGAGGAAGCATAAGAATATCAGGAACCTGTATACCGGCTTTTTGTGGATGATATCGAGGACAAGAACAGTGACCGCGAAAACAGCCGCGAGGATAAGCGTAAATCCGGTAACGATAAACAGGTATCTTACCAAAGAATAGAAAGTGATGTCCTCAAGAATAAAACCGGGCTCAAATACGAATGATACGACGTTCTTATATCCGCCCGAGAAGGCCATAGTCTGCAAATAGGAAGAACCGATAGCGCAGACTGCGACAACAGCATATACAAGCCTGCTCTCCGAGAAGACTGCCATGCCGAACAGCACCAGAAGCAGTGCAATAAGGCAGGAACCGTGGAAATAAGGCATCGTTATTACAAGTATGCATGCAAGAAGGGCTATTGATACAGGGTACAGCGGATCTTCAGATCTTGTAAGCCAGGCATTTCTTGAAAAAGCGAAAGTCTTTATCTTTCCAGCACCTTCTGCCCTGGATACGGATATGCCGAGTCTTCTGACAAAAGGAATGAAAAGAATGACCATGACAAGTATTACGGCGATCCCGAGCATCAGATGACGCTGGTTGGGATATACATTGATCGCCCATATTCCCCAGCTGTCGTAATCTGTTACCGCATACCATGAGGATGAAGTAAATATCTCGTTAACTGCCTGACTGAATGACAAGCCTTCCAGAAGAAGATTCTTAACATAGAAATACACATTGAGAGAGCTTCTAAAAAATACGAGTACCGGAGCCACAAGAAATGCCGCACGTCTTGAACTGATCAACACTGCAAGAAGGCCCAGAAGAACGAGCGCACAGACCATTGAAAGAACAGACGGAAGGTTCAATGCATAATCGATAGGAAGCCCCAGATACTGAAGAGTACCTGCAAGAAAATAAAACAGGAAATGGTAACGTATTCCGTCACCTGAAAAATGCATATACTGGGTAGGAAAGTTAAATCCCTTGCCAAACGAGGATACCATGGCCGTATGAGGCGAGAGATCCGAGAATGTGGAAGATCCGTTTAACAATGTATTACCGTTTAGTCTGTATGTGTAGAACATAAGGAATGTGGAGGCTACTGTTATAGCAAGGATCACTATTCCGTAGAATAAAGAATCGGCAATATTGAATTTATAATCTTCGATCGTTGTTGCGCCGGAATTCTTAAGTTCCTCACGCTTCATTCTCTTACGGTTGATGAGAATGAGACATGTAAGGATCATCCAGAGAAAAAATGCAAATGTGATAAGAACACCAAGCTTTTTGCAGATCTCACCGCTGTCCATGATGTAGGAGAGGCCCAGCGTGACAAAGTAGTTGAAGAACGGTACGCACATCATACCTGTTACGATCCCGGCAGGAACCGTGAACAGCGTGTTCGGAATATGTCTGATAGCTTTTGCCGACGGACTGCAGGCAATATATAATCTGCGGACATCCGGAACCGTCAGACCGACGAAGCATATTCCGAATGCGGCACAAAAAACCAAATATAATACTGCTAACATAAATATCCCCTTATTTAAAATATCTAACTAATCTTATCACAACTTGTCTTTTTACAAACATGTGGCAATTTACAGGTATCAATTATACCCCGATAGAAAAAGAGTATAATCTGTCTATCTTGCGTTAAAAGGGGAATTTGTATGAAAATTACTGTTCTTGGCGGCGGTCTGTCACCGGAAAGAGATGTATCACTTAAATCGGCAAGCCTTATTGCCAACGCTCTTCTGTCCAAAGGACATGAGGTGGCACTGGTCGATCTGTACGACGGAATAGAGACTTCAGAGCCTTGTGAGTCTTTTTTCAGACGCGGCACGGTCAATCCGTTTTCTTACGATATTCCTGAGAAAGAGCCTGATCTTGATGAGATCATCAGATTGCACGGCGGAAGAAAGAGCTGGGTTGGTCCCAGAGTTATCGAGATGTGCAAATTCGCTGACAAAGTCTTTTTGGGACTTCACGGAAGCCATGGCGAGAACGGACAGGTCCAGGCTCTTCTTGATGCTTTTGATATTGAATATACGGGATGCGATTACATGGGGTGTGCTATCGCAATGGATAAGGATCTGTCCAAATCACTTGCCAGAGCGGCAGGATATCTTACGGCAGACTGGATAGTCGATGTGCCGGAGAAACTCACTTTCGACAGAGTCTATAAAGAACTCGGACTTCCATGTGTAGTTAAACCAATAGGCAACGGTTCATCCTGCGGCGTATCGATCGTCAAGTCACAGGATGAGTTTGAAGCAGCGATCAAATATGCAGCTTCATACCGCCAGAAGATACTTATCGAGAAATTTATCAAAGCGCGTGAGATCACTGTTTCCATAGTAAATCATAAGGCTCTCCCCATAACGGAGATCATTCCCCATCAGGGTTTTTACGACTATAAGAATAAGTATCAGGACGGTCTTACGACTCATGTATGTCCCGCTCAGATAGATGAGGAAGACTACAAAAAAGGACAGAAGATCGCATTGAAGATATTCGATCTTTTAAGGATGACACAGTACGGCCGCGTTGACATGATGTATGACGATGTCAATCACGAATTCTGGTTCATTGAGGCAAATAATCTTCCTGGCATGACGAACACTTCGCTTCTGCCTGAGGCTGCAAAGGCTGACGGCATAAAATATGAGGATCTTTGCGAGAGCCTTATCCTGGAGTGCAGAAGAGATTCTGTCTGAACTGATGAGCTGATTAATGACGGCGGTTCTTGTTGCGGCAGGTTCTCTGTTCGGATAAAATGAAAATGTTTCACTTAACGATTCGGAGGAGTTTATGAGCGACAAGAGAACTGACTATATCAGCTGGGACGAATATTTTATGGGTGTTGCAAAGCTTGCATCATTGAGAAGCAAGGACCCCAGCACGCAGGTTGGCGCCTGCATCGTCGATAAGGATAATTACATCTTATCTGTCGGTTACAACGGATTCCCTTTAGGCTGTGACGATGAAGAATTCCCGTGGGCCAGAGAGGGAGGCATTCTTGATACGAAGTATGCATTTGTAGCTCATGCCGAACTTAATGCGATCCTTAATTCCAAGACGGGGGATCTGGCCGGTTCCACTGTCTATGTTACGCTCTTCCCGTGCAATGAGTGCACGAAGGCTCTGATCCAGAAACGTGTCGGCAAGGTTGTGTATTTTGATGACAAGTATCACGATTCCGATACGACAAAGGCAGCACGCAGGATGCTGGATGCAGCTGGCATTACATACGAGAAGTATCAGCCTTCAGGCCGTAAAGCCGAGATCGATCTCTGACGGAGGCATAATATGCATGGTATCTTAAAGCGGAAGATCTTTCCGCTGTTGACTGCGTTTATATTTATTCTTTTGGCTTTCCCGGTGACGTCACTTGCTGCTCCTTCGGGAACACCGTCGGTCAATTGCTGGGATTCCGGCGGACAGATCGAGATCAGCCTGTCAGGATGTTCAGGATACTCAAAGATCACGGTCGTTGTAGAGTTCTCAGGCTCCATTGAATCTGCCACGGGATGGGGTTTTGATTCCTATAAGATCAACGGCAATCAGGTGACTGCCGAGTGTTCGGCATCAGGCCCCAACAGCTGGGGATTCGACAGCAAGGTCGGTATTCAGGTTACCGGTAAAGGCGTTAATTCCGCAAAGCTCATCTCAGTGTCAGGCGACGGTGATGCCGGAACCGTAAAAGAGACGTCCAAGACAAGTGAAACGGCTAAAGTTACGGAGACTGATCAGACAAAGGAGAGCAAAGAGACATCAGCTCCCGGTCCTGCCAAAAATATAAAAGGTTCCGAAGGCGATGACTGGCTTACCACCATTGATTCCCACATTGTTGATATGAACGGCACGGAAGTATGGCTTACGGGCTGCAACTGGTTCGGATATAACACAGGAACGAACCTTTTCGACGGAGTGTGGAACTGCAATCTGGAAGACTCGCTTAAATCCATAGCAGACCATGGTTTTAATATCCTCCGTGTTCCGATGAGTGCGGAACTGCTCCTTCAGTGGAAAAACGGGGAATACCCTAAAGCAAATTACAATAATGCATATAACGAGAAGCTTAATTCTATGAACTCGCTTCAGATATTCGATTATGTTCTCTCGCTTTGTGAGCAGAACGGCATGAAGGTGATAATAGATATCCATTCAGCAAAGACTGACGCGTCGGGACATAATCATCCTGTCTGGTATAAGGACGATATTACTGTGGACGAATTCGTCGAATCACTCTCCTGGATTGCCGGAAGATATAAGGATAACGATACTATCGTCGGATATGACCTTAAGAATGAGCCTCACGGCAAGGCTTCGGAGATGCCGCATGCGATCTGGAACGACTCGGCAAGCCCGAATAACTGGAAACGTGTAGCGGAACGCGCCGGCAATGCGGTACTCGATGCCAACCCCCATGCTCTGATAATCATCGAAGGGATCCAGATATATCCTCTAAATATTGAAAAGAATGACTTCCAATCCACGGACGACGAGGACTACTACAACACCTGGTGGGGAGCAAACCTTATGGCGGTCAGGAAATATCCGATCGATTTCGGTTCGCCGGAGCGCAATGCACAGATCGTTTATTCTCCTCACGACTATGGCCCGAGAGTTTATGAGCAGCCGTGGTTTGAAGGCGGGTTCACATACGATTCCCTCATGAAGGATGCGTGGTACGATTACTGGCTGTACATACAGGAAGAAAACATTGCTCCGGTATTCGTAGGGGAATGGGGCGGCTTCATGGAAGGCGACAACCTCAAATGGATGGAGTATTTCAGACAGCTTATAGCAGAGAAACATCTGCATCACACATTCTGGTGTTACAATGCTAATTCCGGTGATACGGGAGGCCTTGTCAAAGATGATTTCAGGACATGGGATGAGGAGAAATACGGATTTGTCAAAGAGGTTCTCTGGCAGACTGAAGACGGCAAGTTCATAGGACTCGATCATGCTGTTCCGCTCGGAAATAACGGGATCGCCCTGTCGGATCATACCGGAATTAAGGTAACGCCGGCACCTGTGAAGGCTACACCCGAGACAACTGCCGGAATAACGGAAACAACGGCTCAGATTACTGAAATTACTGTTTCTGAAGAGACTTCCGTCAATACTTTGCCATCTGAACAGGATGTTTCTTCAGAACTTATCAGAAAAGGCTCTCTTGGACTTATAACAGTAGCTGTGATCGCGGTATTACTGGTAATTGTCCTTGCTGCAGCCGGAATTGCCGTAAAACAAAGATCCGGCAACAAGAAAAAGGAGGATATCATTCCGTTAGACCCGTTTGATCCCGGTCAAAGCCCTGATGACAGTGAAAGACCGTTTACAGCTTTTGATGTCGACAAGCCGGATGAATTGTCGGATAATAATAAGGAGGATTAACTCTATGCTGTATAGAATACTGAGTATAAATTTGGCTGATAACAGTCAGCTCACTCCTATTGTGATCACGTTCGCCGTGATAGTTCTTGTTGTCCTGGTCATCTTCCTCAACATAAGCATCGCCAACGACAAACGCAAAGAAAAGAAAGAAGAACACCTCGAGGCCGAAAGACAGGCCGAGAGGATCGTTCACGGTGTTGAAGGCAGATCGAAGAAGTATACGGAAGAAAAGAAGATCCATCAGATCAAGCGTGAGACCAGAGACCCCAGAAAAAAGGCCGAAGAAGAGGCTGCTGCCAGGAACACTCTTCTCGGAGGCAAAAGTGAAGCCCAGCAGGAAGAGAAAGAAGCAAGCGAGGTATTCGGTTCTTTAGGAATATCTTCCAGAAAGGCTGAAGAGATAGATAAAGCCAAGGAACAGATAATCATCAACGGATATCTTCAGAAATCCAATACTGCACCCATCAGACCCGTTTACTCTAATACGCTTGAAGCCCGTCAGCAGCAGAGAAAAGAACTTGATTCCGATGAGGTCGGAAAGGAAGCCGAAACTCCTGCTCTTGTCATGGATTCCGCGGCGCCTTCAGAGGTCAAGATAACCGGAGCACCGGTTCAGAAAGTTAAACCTACTGCATTAAAGAGACCCACTGCTTCAAGAAATCAGAACCCTGATAATATTGAAGAAGACGACACCACATATAATTCTGCCATCAGACCGGAGACAGGCTCAGAAGTCTCAAATGCAGTTGCTGATGTTGTGGCGGAAGTTCAGTCTGAGAAGCCGGATATCCTGAAATCCGGTGAAGAGGCGATCATTCCTGCTGCCACAGAACCTATAAAGGGCTTTGTCCCAAATGAAGATATTGTTGACGGCGAAGATGATAAAAACAGCTGAAACCGTAAATCAGGCATATTCCCCCGCAACTTGCAATACTTGAAAATACAGGTGCGCACTGTATAATTTAGTTATCTTCTAATATTTTATATTAGGCGATCTGTGTGCTTTGTTTTTGGAGGGTTTATAGATGTCGGGCAGCTATTCGGGGCGCTTCTCACTAAGACTTCTATGTATAACTTTGTGTGCCGTTATTGGTTTTTCTTTTGCGGTTTGTTTTTCCGGAACTGAAGATGTATATGCTGCCGGCGGCATATGGGCAAATGCATATGGTGAAGGTGACATGGATGAAGGCATAGTCCAGTTCGGATTATTCGGATATAACAAGGGCGATGTAGTCAAAGTTCATATCGAGACCAACAAAAATGAGATGGGATATAACGGATATTCCGGTCCTAAAGGTTTTTCTCTGATCTCCTGTGGTGAAACAGTAATAGAAGCTAATGTTACATTTGTCGATGAATCAACATATAAGATCACTGTAAGAGGAACAAACTGCGGTTCTATTAGTGTTGACCAGAACCACACCGTTGCAACTCTTATTTCGAGCGCAGCTACTTCAACACCTACACCCACACCATCGCCTACACCGAAGCCTAAGGCAACAAATACACCTACGCCTACACCGAAGCCTAAGGCAACGAATACGCCTACGCCTACACCGAAGCCCAAGGCAACGAATACACCCACTCCTACACCGAAGCCCAAGGCAACAAACACACCTACTCCTACGCCAAAGCCCAAGGCAACAAACACACCTACTCCTACGCCTAAGCCCAAGGCAACAAATACGCCTACTCCTACGCCAAAGGCCAAAGCGACAAATACGCCTGTTCCGGTATTGAAGGCAACCAGTACGCCCACACCAAAGCCCAAGGCAACGAACACTCCTACACCTAAACCCACGTCGGCACCTTCTAACCCGACAACTACGGAATCTTCTAAAGCACAGTTCGAAGAACTCACTGAGACAAAGACAACAGAGACCCCGGAAACGGTTTCTGATGTGACTTCCGCGGAAACAACTGCCGGAAATGCCGCTGATGCCGGGGAGCAGCCTTCTGATGCAAATGAAACTGTTGCCGGTATTGATGTGTCTGTAAACGAGTCATCCGGGATAGATGAATCAAACAATGATGCTGCCGTACAGACTGATGAGAACGGTGAGACAGAACCTGAGGCTACGCCTGTTGTTGTGGGACTTACTGCGACAGGAAAAAACAGCGGCGGCAAGAAGGGACCGTCTGTTACAAGCTGGCTCTGGATCGTTATCTTACTGCTTTTGGCCGGGCTTCTTTATTTCAGATACAGATATCTCAGAGACAGAAAAGAACTTGAAGGCAAGGATCTTGCCATAGCATTTATTCCGGGCATTCC
>JAEEGH010011799.1_pt1 | contig 19750 bp, 16 predicted proteins | sample 9134181 | NCBI WGS metagenome assembly JAEEGH01 (sample SAMN16246544, study PRJNA631951) | gut metagenome | biome: gut microbiome; feature: rumen; material: DP-attached | host: Bos | place: Iran: Karaj | collected 2018-10 | reverse complement strand
AAGACCCTATGAGCTTAGCGGTGGAATGAGCCAGAGAGTTGCAATCTGTTCCTCATTTGCTCTGGAGCCTGAGCTTCTTTTGTGCGACGAGATCACAAGTGCTCTTGATGTGACAACAGCATCTGCAGTTACAGAGCAGCTATTGAAATTAAAGACAACCATGGGAACCACTATTGTTCTTGTTACTCACAATCTTGGTATGGCCAAGTGCATAGCTGATCGCATAGCCATAATGTACAAGGGCAGAATTGTGGAAAGCGGCGATGTGGAGAGTATCATGGGAAATCCGCAGCATGAGTATACAAAAAGACTTCTTAGTGATGTTCCAAGGTTAAAGGTAGTGTAAATGAGTGCTTTACTTGAAGGTAAGAATTTAAATAAAAAGTTTGTCTCCAAGGGAAAAGAGACAATGGCCCTTATAGATGTGAGCTTTGAACTTAACAGGGGAGAGGTTCTTGGAGTTGTGGGAGAGAGCGGTTCGGGAAAGACCACGCTCCTTAGAGCGGTGTCGGGAATGATTCAGCCTGACAGCGGAGAACTTTTTCATGAGGGCGTAAGCTACAAGGGAGCAGGCCCAAGGCAGACCGGTGAGTTTTTGCAGATAATATTCCAGGATGCCAAGAGCTCTTTTGACCCAAGGATGACTATGGAAAAATCTATCTCAGAGAGTGGACGGGGTGCCATAGATTATGATAGGATAAAAGCTCTGACTAAGATGGTGGGGCTCGATGAAGAACTGCTTAAGAGAAAGCCCGGGAGCCTATCAGGCGGCCAGTGCCAGAGAATGTCCATTGCAAGGGCGTTTTACAGCGGGGCCAACATCCTTCTTTGCGATGAGATGACAAGTGCGCTTGATGTTTCAAGTCAGGCCCAGGTCATGGAGGTTATGCAGGATCTCAAAAAGGATGGAAAACTGTCGGCAATCTTTGTATCCCATGACATTGCGCTTGTGTCCATGCTCTGCGATCGCATCATGGTAATGAAGGATGGAAAGTGCGTGGAGCAGGGGGATGCGACAGATATAATCAATAACCCACAGGACGGATATACAAAAGCGTTAATAGAAAGTGCCAGGAAACAGGGAATAGATGAGTGAACTAAAATATATAGCCTTTGAAGATGAGGCTGCAACAATAAAAGAAGAGGTTACGGATTACTGGACTCAGAGGGCTGAGAGCTTTTTGGAAAAGAGAAAGCATGAGCTTGAATGCAAAAGAGCGCAGCAGTGGCATGACCAGATATTAAATGAGCTTAAGAAAGTAACATCCGCTCAGGGAAAGGATCTTAAGATTCTTGATATAGGTTGCGGAACCGGATATTTTGAGGCCCTTCTTGGAAAAGATGGCCTGGATATAACGGGAATTGACCTCACACCAGAGATGATTGAAAGAGCAAATGAACTAATTGAGGAATATGGCCCGTTTGAGGGCAATGTTAAGGCTTTGTGCATGGATGCTGAGAATCTTTCATTTGAGGATGAGAGTTTTGATGCAATCATAACAAGAAATCTTACTTGGACACTTCCCCATCCGGTAGAGGCTTACGGCGAGTGGTTCAGAGTTCTCAAAAAGGGCGGTGTTCTGGTGAATTTCGATGCAGAGTACGCAAAGAGTGCACACTCCCTTGGAACTCACGAAAACTGCGCTCATGCAGGAATAAGTGATGAGCTCAACGAAAAGTGCCATAAGATATATCACATGCTCACCATCAGCTCTTTGGACAGGCCAACCTGGGATGTTGAAGTTTTAAAAGAGGTGGGATTTAAGACCGTGTTCACGGACAGGACATTCGGGGACAAGCTCTTTTTGGAAAAAGACGAGTTCTACAGTCCTGATCACATATTTATGATAACAGCTACAAAATAACTTAGGAGATTTGAGATGAGAAGAGGAATTGATACAACAGATATGATGGTCTACGGCCACGAAGCCTGGATCGTTACCGATAAATCAGTATATGCGCCCGGTGAAGAGGTAAAGAGCGTTATGCGCTGGGGGCACAACATGAGACCTGACGGGTTCTTCCGTCTGGATGAGATCAGGGCATTTGCAACCGATGAAATGGGAAACCGCATTGCAATAACCCCTGTTAAGGGATCTGGGGATGAGCTTGGAGACTACTATGAGCTGAATTTTACTCCTGTTAATGAGGGTGTATACACCATCATGTGCATTTATGACAACAACTACTGCCGTAATGAGAAAGATGAGTACATCGAAGGTGACAGACGCCAGTACCCCAACATCCTTGACTGCAAGAACTATCCACAGATCTATGTGACCTGCATAACAGTTGGGGAAAAGAGCCATAAGCCCGATTTCATTCATGAGGCCAGAGTCCAGTTCGTACCTACTCCATGGCAGGCAGATACCGATGTTGTAAAGCTTACACTCATCCATGACAAATTCCCTGTCAAGGGCGCTTCCTGCATCGTTGTTCACTACGACGGCAAGGAGTACTTTGAGCGCTTCCTTAACACAGATGAGAATGGCGAGATCTTCTTTAATGTTGAGAAAAAGGGAACCTACATGGCAGTAACCCGCAAGCCCCTTTCAGAGGGTATCCCCGGCATTTATGACGCCAAGGAAATTGCCTCTACTTTCACATACGTCAAGAGATAAGAATTAAGTAGCGACAAAAGTCTCTGCCCCGGTTCGTGGCAGAGACTTTTCGCACCATTGATAATAAAAATGCGATATAATAATACTAACAATCTTTCTCGGAAGGAGTGTAGTGTTATGAAGAAAAGAGCTATCGCGATACTAATGTCACTATCCATGGTGATCGGAATAGTTGGTTGCGGCGCCGGAGCAAGTACTGCGCCTGAGTCACAGCCGGAAAGCCAGCCTGAATCTCAGGAGAGTGATAATACACAACAGCAAACAGCTGCGGAGGAACCCGCAGCTACAGATAATGCCTCTGCAAATACAGTGGTTGACGTTGGCAGGCTCCCATCTCTTCTTGGAGATGAAGAGGAGATCTATTATGACAAGGATCTTGTGCCTTCTGTTCAGCCCTACAGTGTTGCAGAGGATTTTTCTAATGTGGTATATGACAAACCCTATGCCTATCTTTTTGACCCTTCCCTGGACTCTGAATATAACGATGCCACAGGTCTTCGGAATGCTCTTATAAAGAACGGCTTTGCTGTCAGAAAGGGTTACGAGAGCGAATTCTTTGATATCTATGAGGACAACAGATATTTTACATTCCCAAGTTTTGTAACAGTTGATTCCCTGATGCACACCTACCATCTTTACTTTGCATATCTTATGAAATCAACTGAGAAGTCATATCTGTCAGACCAGCTCAAAACCTTAAGCGCTACAATGCTAAAAGAGACGGCTGCTCAGTATGAGATTATGAAGGGAACTGAATGGGAGAAGGCAGCTCTTAGGAACCTCGCGTTTTTCTATATAGGAAGCACGTTACAGGGAGAGTCTGTGGATACGCCCACAAGTGATGCAACGTTTGCAGACGTAGTAAAGACTGAGCTTTCAAGAATTGCAGATGCAGAGGGAATTGAAACCAGTACCCTTACAGGTGATTATGAGGATTATAGCCAGTACAAGCCAAGGGGATACTATGATGGTGATGAGAATCTTGAGAAGTACTTCAGAGCCATGATGTGGTACGGAAGAACACCATTTGTTCTTGAGGATGAAGATATGGTAAGGAGTATGCTCCTTATGTGCAGCGCTCTTTCAAAGGATGATTCGTCATGGAGAAACATTTATACCGTAACAAGCTTTTTTGCAGGGGCTTCCGATGATCCCGGCTATGATGTGATGACAGACATTATTGATAAGTGCTATGGCGGAATTCCTGCAACTGATGTCCTTCTGTCCTACGAGCAAGGCTTTAACAAGGTATATGCAGCTGTTCAGGATCTTGACCTTCCGTCTATCAACTCAATTCCTGTGGAAGAGGGAAATAATCCTGTTATTCCTTCTTTCCGTTTCATGGGACAGCGCTTTACAATTGATGCTGCTATCATGCAAAAGCTTGTTTACAGCGCAGTTGACCAGAATTCCAAAGGTGAAAGAAGATACCTTCCTGATACTCTTGATGCGGCTGCAGCTCTTGGATCAAAGACAGCTAAGGAGATACTCAAGGATGCAGGGGCATTTGATTATGAGAAATATGAGGAGAACCTGAGAGAAGCAGAAGATCACTTCAACAACGATGATGCCACCCTCTGGAACGCAAGCCTTTACGCCGGATGGCTAAATACCTTGAGACCTCTGTTTGAAGAAAAGGGTGAGGGTTACCCAACATTCATGCAGTCCAAGGAATGGCTAAAGAGAAATCTTGAGTGCTTCGCCGGCTCATTTACGGAGCTTAAGCACGATATAATACTTTACAGCAAGCAGGTAATGGCCGAAATGGGCGGCGGTGATGAAGAACCAATGGATGACAGGGGATACGTTGATCCCGAGCCTGAAATCTACAGCAGATTCATCTTCCTTTCTGATAAGACAAGGGATGGCCTTAAGAATTTGGGAATGTTAAGCGATAAGGATGAGGAGAATCTGGACCGTCTCTCTGATATTGCCGGCAGACTTCTTGAGATATCGGAAAAAGAGCTTAAAGCAGAATCTCTTACTGATGACGACTATGAATATATAAGATGCTACGGCGGATATATCGAGCACTTCTGGAGAGAAGTAAACGCCGAGGACTTCCCTGATCTGTACAGCAGCACTGACGCGCCATGCCCTGTCATTGCTGACATTGCCACAGATCCCAACGGAACAGTTCTAGAGGTTGGTACAGGCCTTGCAGATCTTATGTATGTTGTATTCCCTATAGATGGGGAGCTTCATGTGGGAAGGGGAAGTGTTTACAGCTTCTATCAGTTCGAGACATCTATAGGCAACAGGCTGACTGACGAAGAGTGGCGAGCAATGCTTAAAGGCGGTTACCTGGACGATAACTGGAACTGGATACAGGTTGATGGTCTGCCGGATCAGCCGGAGTGGACTCAGAGCTATCGTGTGAAAGGAGACTATTGAGTAAGCTTTTTGGCAAAGAGAATAAGAAAGTGATCATATGGCTGCTGCTGTTTTTATTAACAGCGGCGGCCTTTTGGTGTTATTTCACCTATTTTAAGATTCCTGCAAGGGTTACCTGGACGCCTTCAAAGACAATCAGTTTTTATGATGGTGATGTAAAACTCATACTTAAGAACAGAAGGATTACGTTAAATGATTCCAAGGAAAAAGAGCTATGGAAGAGTGCGGATTATCTTAAAGTGCAGGACGTCTTTGTGACTGACATAGACGGAAACGGCGACATGGAGATGATAGCTCTTTTGTGGAAGAGGGGAAGATTCGGGATCCACAGACCATTCTGGATTACTGAGGATGAAAAGAGCTTTAGCCAGCATATCTTCATCTATGACATTTCAAAAGAAGGACTGGTCTCAGAGAAGTGGTTTGCCTCAGACATAGGACCTGTTGTGAACAGGATGAAGCAGATGGAGCGCAATCCTGAAATATTCCTTACAGAAGAAGCATCCGGTAATTGTTCGCTTTGGAGATGGGAGAGCTTTGGACTTAAGAACATGGATAATGAGGTAAAAGTTGTCGCCTTTGGTGATAATATTATTCATAAGGAAATTTATCTGTATGGCGAGAGCGCTGGCGGCGGAAACTACGACTTTCTGTATGAACCATTCAGGGAAGACATAGAAGACGCCGATCTTTCAGCAGTTCAGATAGAAACTTTGTTTGTAGACAAGTCATCCGCGGTTTCCGGATATCCGGAATTCGGGACGCCTATTGGAGTTGCGAAGGCTATAGCGAATGCCGGGTTTGACGTTGCATCATGTGCTGGCAATCATGCTTTTGACAGGGGGATTTACGGAATCGATGTAACTACCGGCTTTTTTAAGAATGCCGAGATAACCTGCCTTGGGATACAGGGAAGTGATGATAAGGAATACAGACCCTATGAACTGATATCCAGAAATGGCATAAGAATTGCCCTTTTTGATTATACATATGGAACTAACATAGAGCTTCCTGAAGACTTATATCCGGGGGCAATCCACCTTCTTCCTGATATGATGGATGAGGAAGGAAATGATAAGCTTGTTGAGGAAATCAAATCAGCGAGAAACGAAGCGGATTTTGTTATAGTTTTTGTTCACTGGGGTACAGAGTACGAAACTGTCCCCAATGATTATCAGAACCACTTTACAGAGCTTTTTGGGGTGGCACAGGTGGACGTTGTTATCGGAGCTCATCCCCATGTCCTCCAGCCTGTGCAGATGCAAAAAAGACCTGATGGAGGGCAGATGCTTGTTTACTATTCCCTTGGAAACTTCAGGGCTAATCAGGCTTTTTCAGAAGAGACAATGGTTGGGGGAGAGGCTGTGTTTTCTTTGGAACACTGCTATGATGGTGTAAGGGTTAAGAACTATGAGTTAAAAGAAATTGATGCATATTGGAAAGATGCTTTGGAGGAGTAAAATGTCTTTTTACAAAAAAATAGTATCGATCGGCATGGCTGCGGCGATGATGGCCAGTGTGTTTGCCTGTGGGAAAGAAAGTATTGGAGAAACTCCCAATGGGGATGGAATCGATGAAATTACAAGCAGCGAACTGCCGTTAAACATAATTGATGACAAATACAGGACAACCTATGAAATATTCGTATACTCTTTTGCAGATAGCGATGGTGATGGCATAGGCGATCTTCGGGGAATAACAAAGAACCTGGACTACATAAAAAACCTTGGCTGCAATCAGATATGGCTTATGCCCATTTCCCCGTCGCCGACTTATCACAAGTATGACGTGACAGACTACTGCGGTATTGACCCTCAGTATGGAAGTCTTGATGATTTTAAAGAGTTTCTGGATGCCTGCCATGAAAGCGGGATCAGAGTTATTATAGATCAGGTTTACAATCATTCTTCAGCAGAGCACCCTTGGTTTAAAGAGGCGGCAGAGTATCTAAGGAGCCACCCCGGAATAGATTTTGGGGGTGAAATTCCAGACTCAGCACTTTCAGAGTGCAGATACCTTGACTATTATGTCTGGTCAAATGAGAAACTTGACGGATTTGAACCTGTACCGGGTACGGACTATTTCTATGAAGCAAGGTTCTGGTCCGGAATGCCGGATCTTAATTTAAACAGCGATGCGGTAAAAAATGAGATTGCAGATATAACCGGATTCTGGCTTGAGCAAGGCGTCGACGGATTCAGGCTGGATGCTGTGACATATTACTTTACAGGAAATGACACCGGGAATATCGAATTTCTGTCATGGCTGAGTGATACGGTAAAGTCAAAGAACCCTGATGCCTATATCGTTGGTGAAGCATGGACCAGCTCTGCGACCTATTACAAGTACTATGAGAGCGGGATTGACAGCCTTTTTGACTTTGACTATGCGGGACCCGAGGGAACAATAGCAGGTGTTTGCAGAGGTACAACTCCTGCATATAAGTACGGCGAAGCTCTTGAAAAAACTGAAAAGGCAATAGCAGGAACGGGTAAGCAGTCGATTGATGCACCTTTTTATACCAATCATGATATGGCAAGAAGTGCCGGCTACTATACAGGAAAGGGTGCGCAGGATAAGGTCAAGCTTGCAGGCGCACTTAACCTTCTGATGCAGGGAAATGCCTTTATTTACTACGGCGAGGAGCTTGGAATGAAGGGTTCCGGTAAAGATGAAAACAAGAGAGCGCCCATGTACTGGACAGGGGATTCTAAAGCTGCCTGCATGTGCGACGGACCAAAAGACATGGACAGCTTTGACATGAAGTATCCGCCCTATGACGAGCAGATGAATGATCCGAATTCAATCTATAACTATTTCAAGGCGGCAGTTAGTCTTCGAAATGCATACCCGGCAATAGCAAGAGGCCAGACTACGGTGCTTTCAGAGCTTTCTGGTGACAATATCTGCGCATTTACAAGGCAGTATGAAAAGGAGAGCCTTCTTATCGTGATCAACACCTCGGATGAAGCTGCAACACTGGAACTTTCAGGTGCAGCTTCAGAATATGGCAATCTTTCATACCAGCTTAATACCTCAGACTTAACCTGCTCCATTCAGGACCATTCTTTATCTCTTTCTCCCTATGGGATTGCTGTTATCACCAGGTAGAAAATATGGTATGATATGAAGCGTTATGAAATACTTTTTGATGTATATTAAACAGACACTCAGATTTGTGCTCAAACCGCTGTCCTTTGTGCCGGCGATCATAATGATGTGTCTCATATTTGGCTTCTCATCGCAGGAAGCAGAGGAGAGTAGTCAGCTAAGCTATGAGGTTGGTGTAAAGGTCTTTTCCATAGCAAATGAAACTCTTGACAGGGGATGGAGTCAGAATACTATTGAAGCGCTCTCCAGAAAGAGCCAGTTCTATATCAGGAAGACTGCGCACTTTACGGAGTATTTTCTGCTTGCTGTATCGGTTGCTTTTCCGCTTTATGTCTATGGCGTAAGGGGGCTGTGGCTTGTCTTTTTCGCAGGGGCATTCTGCGTGGGGTACGCGTGCCTGGACGAATACCATCAGTCCTTTGTGGCAGGCAGAAGCCCGGGAAAAAGAGATATTGTTATAGACAGCTGCGGCGTTTTATGTGGCATAATTGTCACGAGAATTGTTGGATGGACAGGGAGGATGACCATTTTCAGGCCATTGTCCAACCACAAAGATGAAAAAGGGTGATTTGGGGTTATGCTAAAGGTTTTTCTGGCCGAGGACGAGTTTGTTGTCCGGGAGGGTATCAAAAACAATATTGACTGGAAGGCTCATGGGTACGAGTTTTGTGGAGAGGCGGGAGATGGCGAAATGGCCTACTCCATGATCCAGACCCTAAGGCCTGACATTCTTATCACGGATATCAAAATGCCTTTTATGGATGGGCTTACGCTCAGCCGTATGGTCAAGGCACAGTTTCCCGAAATTGAAATAGTTCTTTTAACAGGCTATGAGGATTTTGAGTTTGCCAAGGAAGCTATAAGGATTGGCGTCTGCTCATATCTCTCAAAGCCTATTAGTAGTGAGAATCTGCTCAAAGAGATAGGCGTAGTTGCACAGAAGATCGAGGAAAAGAACAGGGAACGTGAGATCGCAAAGCGCTACGAGGAAGAGATGATGGAGCGCACGGAGCTTGACAGACACGAGCTTTTCGAGGACGTTGTCACGGGATCCAAGAGCCTTCCATATCTCTTAAACAGGGCAAAAGAGCTGTCTATCGATATCACAGCCCTTAAATACAATGTAATGATCCTTAAGGTCTGGTCCATAACACATGGCACCGAAGAGTATTCAAAGAGTGTTGTGGGAGTCCAGGATAGGATTGCAGGCATAATAAGAGACAGTAACGCTCTGATGTTTGAACTTAACCTTGACGGAAAGGGAATCCTGTTCAAGGCAGATGACAGCGCATCTCTTCAGATGAATATTGAAACTGCCATCTCTCGGCTAAAAGAGCTGTTCTCAGGATATCCCAACATCCGGTATTTTGGAGGTGTGGGACAGGCGGTGGACCGAATTTCCGACATTCCAAGCTCTTATAACTGGGCAAGCAGAGCCTACGCTCACCAGTACCTGACATCGGAAAACGACTTCCTGTTTGGCTCGGAGGAAGGGCTTCACTCACAAAGCGATGATGTCATTCTTTCTGAGATCGACCCTAGTCACATAGACAGGAGACTTGTTAAAGAGTTCCTGAGGATGGGTGATGAGAATGAAGCCCAGTTTTTCCTGGATGAGTTCTTTAAGGGAATGGGTAAAAATGCCATCAGATCCACGATGCTTCGGCAGTACATATCAATGGATATTTACTTTACCGTCAGCGATTTTATCATGACAGAACTTGGAATTTCCAAGGAAGATGTGGAATCCAAGGTTCCTCAGGCTGAGATGCTCTCAGATGAAAAGAGTACTTATGAGTATCTTGAGGGGATCCTGAGGCAGGCCATTCTCCTTAGAAAAGAGAACAATCAGGGCCATTACAGGGAAATGATAAATGAGGTAATAACTTATATTGACCAGCATTACAGCGATGAGGAACTTAGTCTTAACACGCTGGCAGCTCATGTAAACTTCTCGCCTAACCACTTAAGCGCAGTATTCAGGCAGGAGATGGGGGTTACCTTTATCAAATACCTTACTGATTACAGACTTGATAAGGCAAAAGAGCTGCTACTTGGTACTTCCAAAAAGAGCAATGAGATAGGAGCTCTTGTGGGATACAAGGATCCCCACTATTTCTCATATCTGTTTAAAAAGGCTGTTGGTATGACCACCACTCAGTACAGGGGCAGAAGCCGCATGGAGGATGAGGAATGAGTCCTGAAAGGAAGGAAGGCCGAAGGAAAAACAAGTCCCGCCTCGCCACTCAGATCCGTATATCCTATCTGATACTTCTTTTGCCAAACATCATCTTCATGGTCTTTGCGTTTTATAACCTGTGGAAGATCAATGAGCGCTATAACGACATGCTACACTCTGTTGCCGTGGCTTCTGAGTTTTCGCTGGACTTTAAGAATGACTTTGACTATGAAACATATCTTTTGATAGTAGGAAATGTATCTCCTAAGGAATCGGCAATCCCAAGGCTTCTTTCAGATGCAAGGGGAGTTGTTGACAGCCTTAAGGATGTGACGGATACAGACGACAATAAAAAGAGACTTGCCAGCGCAGAAAAGTACCTGAATAACCTGGAAGGGTACATTGATAACATAATCGATAACTTAAGCTATGATGACCGCTATGAAGCAAATATGCAGATCTGGGAGAATGACGTTCAGATAGTTACAGCTCTTTTGCAGGAGACTGTCAATGAGTATATCTATTATGAGAATCGTCAGATTCAGATTGAGCAGACCAGAAATCGCCAGTTTTACCTGGATACAATTAAGGTTTCGATTGGTATATTCGGATTCATTGTGGTGGCCATAATTGTTGTATCCGTAGTAGGTCCTCTTTGGATTACAAGACCTATTGAGGAGCAGGTTACCAGAGAGCAGAAGGCCCTGAGAAAGGCCGAGTTTGAGCTTTTGCAGGCCCAGATCAATCCCCACTTTCTCTATAACACGCTGGATGCGATCGTGTGGTCAGCTGAGGCCGGCAACCAGAAACAGGTTGTTAAGATGGTGGGATCCCTTTCCGAGTTCTTCAGGTCGTCTCTCAATAAGGGAAAAGAGGTTGTGAGAGTCAGGGAAGAGCTAAGTCATGCAAGGAGCTATCTTGAAATACAGCAGATAAGATATCAGGATATTCTGCAGTATGAGATTGATGTTCCCGAGAGCCTTTCTGAATATGAGATTCCCAAGATCACAGTGCAGCCTATTGTGGAGAATGCCCTCTATCATGGAATCAAGGAGAAGAGGGGCGGCGGAAAGATTATAGTCACAGGTGAAGATGGTGAGAATGATTTCAGGATCATTGTTACGGATGACGGCGTCGGAATGGACGATGAGAGGCTGGGACAGGTAATGGAGGCACTTTCCGGAGTTAATTCCGGGGAGGGTAAGATTTACGGACTCTACAATGTAAATGAGCGCATAAAGCTCTTTTACGGAGAAGAATATGGCATAAGCATTGAGTCAACTAAAGATGCCGGCACCAGAGTTGTCATAAGACTGCCGAAAAAACAAACCGAAATCGTAAAAAATTGAAACACAATAAAATAAAAATAAAATAATCAACTTATTTCCTTTGTTTATTTAATGGAGAATTTATAGAATCCTCCTAGAATTGATAGTAGGTAAGGAATGGTCCTTACATCAAACACAATTCTAGGAGGAATTATTATGATGAAGAAAGTATTGGCAACTCTTTGTGCATCTGTTATGGCACTTAGTCTTGTAGCATGCGGCGGCTCAGCTCCTGCTTCCACAGGTTCAGCTCCTGCAGCTTCAGGCGGAAAGATCAAAGTTGGTATCATCAACAACGATCCTAACGAGTCCGGTTATCGTACAGCTAACGATGCTGACCTTAAGGCTAAGTTCACAGAAGCAAACGGCTACGAAGCATCATTTGCTTACAGCTTAAAGAACGATGAGCAGATCCAGTACGCTCAGAACTTTATCCAGGATGAAGTTGATTATCTTCTTCTTTCAGCAGCTGACACAGCAGGCTGGGATTCAGTTCTTAAGGATGCTCAGGCAGCAGGCGTTAAGGTTATCCTTTTCGACAGAACAATCGACGCTGATCCTTCACTCTATGAGGCTTCTATCGTTTCCGATATGGCTAAAGAAGGACAGACAGCTGTTGACTGGCTCGCTGGACAGGGACTTTCAGAGTACAACGTAATCCACATTCAGGGTGTTATGGGATCAGCTGCTCAGCAGGGAAGATCAGGCGCTCTTGATACAAAGGTTGCTGCAGAGGCTAACTGGAACATCGTTAAGCAGCAGACAGCTGAGTGGAACGCTGAGAAGGCACAGCAGATCGTTCAGTCAGTTATCGACGCTGGGACACCTTTCAACGTAATCTACGCTGAGAACGACGATATGGCTAAGGGTGCTGTTGCAGCTCTTGACGCAGCAGGCATTTCACACGGTGTTGGCAAAGACGTAATAGTTATGGGATTTGACTGCAACAAGTGGGCACTTGAAGAGCTCCTTGCTCAGAACTGGAACTATGATGGACAGTGCAATCCTTTCCAGTCAAGCTACATCGATGAGATCATCAAGAAGCTCGAAGCTGGTGAGACTCTTTCACAGAAGACAATCATCATGGACGAGAAGGGCTTTGATGCAACAACAATTACTCAGGATGATGTAAACAACTACGGTATCTGAGTGATATAGGGATTCAAAGTTTCAATATACTGTGTTTTCACAGCACCTATTGAGACCTTGGAAATTGAACAGACTCAAGGACGCAGCGGCGCATACTGCTGCGTCCTTTTTAAGAAAAGGGGACCAACCAATGAGTGAAACCACAATACTAAAAATGCGTGGCATAGAAAAATCATTCCCCGGTGTCCGTGCACTTCAAAATGTAGATTTTACCCTGAACAAGGGAGAGATACATGCGCTGATGGGGGAGAACGGCGCAGGAAAATCAACGCTTATAAAAGTTCTTACAGGTGTTTATACCAAGGATGTAGGAACAATTGAACTTGAGGGACAGGGAGCTGTAGCTATCCATTCACCTCAGGATGCCCAGAGACTTGGTATAAGTACCGTATATCAGGAAATCACGCTTTGTCCAAACCTCACTGTTGCCGAGAACATGTTTATTGGAAGAGGAACAGGCTCTTTTACCAACTGGAAACAGATAAATGCAGATGCTGAGAAACTACTGCAGTCTCTTGATATTCCGGCCAAGGCAACACAGCAGCTTTCTAACTGCTCGATTGCGGTACAGCAGATGGTTGCCATTGCAAGAGCGGTGGACATGGACTGCAAAGTGCTTATTCTTGATGAGCCTACATCATCTCTGGATGAGCAGGAGGTTGAAAAGCTCTTTGGCCTCATGAGAGACCTTAAGAAGATGGGAGTAGGAATCATTTTTGTAACCCACTTCCTTGATCAGGTCTATGAGGTTTGTGATAAGATCACTGTCCTTCGTGACGGACAGCTGGTGGGTGAATACGAAATCAAGGATCTTCCAAGAGTTCAGCTGGTAGCCAAGATGCTGGGCAAGGAGATGGATGATCTTTCAGACATAAAGGGAGAATCGGAAGGCTACAAGGGAGCTGATGCCGGAGAGGTTGTATTTGAAGCAGAAGGTCTTCAGTCTGATGCAGGCATCAAGCCATTTGACTTCCATATCAAAAAGGGTGAGGTCAACGGATTTACCGGACTTCTTGGTTCAGGCCGAAGCGAGTGCGTAAGAGCGATCTTTGGAGCTGACAGAGTACTTGGTGGCAAGGTTAAGGTTCATGGCAAGGAGGTTAAGATAAACAAGCCTATCGATGCCATGAAGAATGGAATTGCTTACCTTCCTGAGGACAGAAAGATCGATGGTATAGTCGGTGATCTGTCAGTAAGGGAGAATATCATTCTTGCACTCCAGGTAATGACCGGATTTTTTAAGCCATTTAGCAAGGCTAAGGCTAATGAGTTTGCAGAGGAGTATATCAGAAAGCTCAGTATCAAGACACCATCTGTTAATACACCGATCAAGCTTTTATCCGGTGGAAACCAGCAGAAAGTTATTCTTGCAAGGTGGCTGCTCATGCATCCTGAGTACCTTATTCTGGATGAGCCTACAAGAGGTATCGACGTAGGAACCAAGGTTGATATCCAGAAACTGGTTCTCGAGCTTGCTTCAGAGGGTATGAGTGTTACATTTATCTCATCTGAAACCGATGAGATGCTAAGAACCTGTTCAAGACTTGTAGTTATGCGCGATAGGAAGGTAGTAGGGGAATTGTCAGGGGATGATCTGACACAGAACAAGATTATGAGTACTATCGCAGGAGGAGAGTAAGGTATGACAAAGAAATATAATATAGATGTGCGCTTCTTCTTCAAGAGGCTGACATCCAATCAGATGTTTATTCCGCTCCTGGCTCTTATCCTTCTTGCGGTAATAAACCTGGTAAATGATCCCGGATTCTTTAAAATTACACTGGTTGCCAATAATGCAGGCAATATGGCGTTTTCGGGAGCGCTTATAACAATCCTTGATTACGGCTCAGAGCTGGCAATTCTGGCAATCGGTATGACACTTGTAACAGCTGCTTCGGGGGGACAGGATATTTCTGTTGGAGCAACTATAGCTATTGCCGGATCTGCAATGCTTAGAGTTCTGTGCGGCGGTAATTCAAGGCCGGAGACAATCCAGGCACCTATCATAGTTGCATTCCTGGTTGCCTGCATTGTGGGTATGCTCTGCGGAGCTTTCAACGGAATGCTGGTTTCAGTTTTCAAGATCCAGCCCATGGTTGCAACACTTATCCTGTTTACTGCAGGTCGTTCAATTGCAGCCTGGATCAATAATAACGAGCTTCCTATCGTTCCGGATCCAAGGTTTTCATACTTCGGTGGATGCATCCCGGGAATCCCGATTCCTACAACAGTATTTATTGTTGCTATCTGCATCGTGATAATTGCACTTGTTCTTAAGTTTACAAACCTTGGCCTTTACACCCAGGCAGTTGGTATCAATGAGAGTTCATCAAGACTTAATGGTATCAATCCTACATTTATCAAGTGGCTTTCATTTGTTATCCTTGGACTTTGCGTAGCAGTAGCTGCACTTATCAAGGTTAGCCGTCTTTCAACAATCAACTACTCAGTTATTGCAAAAGATATAGAGATGGATGCCATCCTTGCTGTAGCACTTGGAGGAAACGCTCTTTCAGGCGGTAAGTTCAATATGTGGGCTTCAATACTTGGAGCATATGTAATCCAGTTCCTTACAACAACACTTTATAAGTTCGATGTATCTTCTGATGCGCTTGCAGCTTACAAGGCTGTTGTGGTTATTATCCTGGTTGTCTTCTCAGCACCTAAGGTAAGAGAATATTTCAATGACCTTGTTAAGAAGATGAAAAAGACGGGCAAAGCCTCAGCCGGAAAGGAGGCAGCCTGATGGATAAGAACAAAAGTATTTTCAATAAGATGAATGATACGAATCTACTGCTGACTATTACTATCGTTATCTTCTTCCTGATGTATATCGGAGCAATTGTTTTTCAGGGCGGCGGATTTACCAAACCACAGATGTTCTTCAATATCCTTAATGCAAATGCAGCTCTTATCATTACTGCTTGTGGAATGAGTATTGTAATGATATCAGGTGGAATAGATATTTCTGTGGGCGGCGTTGTAGCTCTTGTTTCTATGAGCTGCGCAGTGTTACTTGATAAAGGAAACGGTTCAATTGGTTTGTCAATTCTTTTGGCTATAGGTATTGGCGTTGCTTTTGGACTTGTACAGGGTTTCCTTGTTGCTTATCTTGATATTCAGCCATTTATTGTATCTCTTGCAGGTATGTTCTTTGCAAGAGGTATGACTACCATAGTAAATACAGCACCTTTCAATGTTGCCAATCCTGCTTTTAATGAACTCAAGGATACCCGTATCAATGTTCCTTTCCTTGGCTCATACAATAAGAAAGGCATATATGTACCCGCGTATATTGAAATTGGTGTCGTTGTAGCTCTTTTACTTGTGGTATTATTGTTTGTAGTACTGAGATGGACCAGGCTCGGAAGAAGCTTCTACGCAGTTGGAGGCAACAAACAGAGCGCTCTCATGATGGGTATCAACGTAAAGAGGACCAAGTTCCTTTCTCATCTTATCTGCTCAACACTTGCAGGTATTGGTGGTTATGTATACTTCCTTCATGTAGGTTCAGGCTCGGCGAGCCACGCAATGGGTATGGAGATGAATGCTATTGCTTCCTCCATCATCGGTGGAACAATGCTTACAGGCGGTGTTGGAAATCTTATCGGAACATTCTTTGGAGTGCTTTCCCTTAGTACCATCCAGAACATCGTTGCATCTGCAGGACTGGATGATGCCTGGTGGACAGGTATAACAATCGCTGCAATGCTCTGCATCTTCCTTCTCATCCAGAGCGTAGTTATGGCTCAGAAAAAGAAAGCACTTAAAGCCTGAAGGATATTGACGGAAAATATGAGTAAGTTCTTTAAACTAATATCAATGCTGCTCCTTGTAACTGCCATTCTGGCAGGATGCGGGAGCAGCCCCCATTCAGAAGAGGGAATGGACAATATAGAAGAGAATGCAAAAGCCGATGAGTATATAACCATCGGCTTCTCTCAGTTGGGGGCAGAATCAGACTGGCGAAGTGCCAATACTGACTCTGTTCTTTCTGCATTTTCAGAAGATGAAAATTACAGCCTTATCTACAAGAATGGACAGCAGAAGCAATCCAACCAGATAACTGCCATCAGGACATTTATACAGCAGGAAGTAGACTATATCGTTCTTGCTCCCTCAACAGAAGATGGGTGGGAGAGCGTCCTTGGAGAGGCAAGAGATGCGGGAATTCCGGTTATTCTGGTTGACAGGCGGGTAAATGCGGCGGACAAAAATCTCTTTTCCTGCTGGGTCGGCTCAGACTTTGAGCTTGAGGGGAAGAAGATGGCCGCCTGGATAAAGGCATATACCGAAGAAAAAGGAGTTCCTGCTTCTGATGTGCATATTGTAAACATTCAGGGAAGCATTGGCTCTACTGCTCAGATAGGAAGGACCAGAGGCCTTGCAAATGCAGCAAGGGACAATGGCTGGGATCTTCTTGCGGAAGTTAGCGGAGACTTTACCGAGACCAAGGGCCGGGAAGTCATGGCTGGGCTCCTAAAGCGCTTTGACAATATCAATGTGGTCTACTGCGAGAACGACAACATGGCCATCGGAGCAATTGATGCCCTTGAGAGCGCAGGAAAACGTGTTGGAGCAGACATCACCCGGGGCGAGATCATGGTAGTGTCCTTTGACGGCGTCAATGAGACAGCGCTTGAGTACGCAAGGCAGGGCAAGATATCCTGCATCGCAGAGTGTAACCCCCTCCATGGCCCTAGGGTGAAAGCCCTGATCGAGATGCTTCATAATGGAGAGACACCTGAGAAATTCAACTATGTTGACGAGACGCTGTTTAGTTCTGTGCCTGAGGTGAGTGAGGTTGTGGTGGACAATGTGACTTATAGGGTAGAGACTAACTATTAGTGATATTTTGAACTGAGGGATACACTTTATGGATGACGACAAGCTTTTACTTGGCAGGGTAAAAGACCTTGCTAAAAGGGCAAGTGAGAATAATTATGTGACGCATACTGACTTCCTGTCACGCTCTGAGCTGCAGGAAGTTCTTTCTTTATGCGCATCTGAAGGTCTTATAACCGGTGAGGGGCGGATAAATGGTGTTGAGTACTGCATTTATGGCGGGACGACTGACCCTGACAGGGCTGTCATATGTTTTTTGCCTGACTATCTTGAAAGGGAAGAATTCATATTCGGAGAGGATGTGGAAGGAGATATTGTAAGCTGCATTTTGATCGAACCGGTCAACAGAAAATTTGCGGATGAACTGTCTCACAGGGATTACCTTGGAGCTCTCATGAATCTTGGAATCGAAAGAAACAGGATTGGTGATATACGGACAGATGAGACCAGAGGATTTGTTTTTGTAATATCTGAAGTTGCTCAGCTTGTGTGCGATGAATTGTGCAGGATAAAGCATACTACTGTGAAGTGTAGCAAAGTGCCGGCGACTGCCTGTGACATTGTTCCGAAGTTCAAGGAAATTGAGGGCACTGTGTCTTCTGAGAGAATTGATGCAATCCTTGCTCTTGTTTTCAGACTTAGCAGAAGCAAAGCTCAGGATGTTATAGCAGCAGAAAATGTGATAATTGACGGGAAAACCGTAATAAGCCCCGGATTCACACTCAAAGAAGGAATGAGAGTTTCTGTCCGGGGCTTTGGCAAATTCGAATATGTAGGTGCACTAAGATCTACAAGAAAAGGACGTTTGTCTGTGGGGATAAAGCTCTTTTCCTAAAACTAAACTACTTCAATCTGGCATGATCTCATGGTTTCAAGGGCTGCGTCGTGCTTTTGTGGTGTTACACCGGCGCAGCAGGAAGAATCCACGCTTATCTTTACTTCCGGCATGGATGCTTTTAGCAAAAGAGCATTCGACACAACGCAGATATCTGTACAAAGGCCAATCAGTTCAATCTCTATTTCTTCTTTGCAAGCAATATCACTTATCATCTTTGCAAGATCAACTGAACCAAAGGTGGGCTTGTTTACAAATGTAGCACCTTTAACTGCTTTTGCTACCTGAGCATCCAGTTCCCAACCCGGAGTTCCTTCGATACAGTGCTCAACGGGAAGGTTCTTTCCCTCCTGTGTGTTCATGTAATCTTTTTGATGTGTGTCTCTTGTTACAAAGACATCTTTGATGTCATATTCTGATATCTTTTCAACTACTGCAGGGACGATTGCTACAGCTTCTTTGGTGCCTAGTGCTCCGTCCACAAAGTCTTTTTGCATGTCTACTACAACTAGTAATTTTCTCATACCTTTTTTCTCCTACGAATGATTTTCAAATGCTCCCTTTATTATAAAGATATGCTGCCTGTGTAGCAATAAGCTACTACAGCCAAGTCTTTAATGGAGTTAATTTATAGAAAATTTACTGTATTTTCTGATTGTTTTAGGCGATAATATATTTGCGGGATTTCGTCAGAAACATGGCATTTTAATAATGCTAGTCTAGTCACATGATAAACATTAATTATCAAAGGAGAATCAGCATGGATGGAATGAGCACTCAGGATATTCTTAATGGACAGGATCTTTCGACCGCTAATGTAGATGATCTTTTGGCTGCGATGTCAGCTGGAGAGGCTGCGGCAGCACCGGCAGCAGAGGAAGCTCCAAAGCCTAAGCGCACCAGAAAGAAAGCAGCGGATGCTGCTCCTATTGAGGACATTCCAAATCTTGAAGATATACTTGCTGCAACAAGTGCAGAGGGGCAGAGTCCGGCACCGGCAGCAGCTCCGGCAGCAGCGGATGCGCCTGTTGACGTTGAGGCAATGATGGCAGCAATGGCAGCGGCTGAAACTGCAACAGATGTTGACGCAATGATGGCAGCTATGGCAGCCGGAGAGGCAGTAGCACCTGCGGCTGAAGCACCGGCAGCAGAAGCGCCTGTAGATATGGATGCAATGATGGCGGCAATGGCGGCAGCAGAAGCAGCACCAGCGCCAGAAGCAGCCCCGGCAGCAGAAGTGCCTGTAGATATGGATGGAATGATGGCAGGAAGGGCAGGAGCGGAGGCA
>JAEEGH010011797.1_pt1 | contig 19750 bp, 15 predicted proteins | sample 9134181 | NCBI WGS metagenome assembly JAEEGH01 (sample SAMN16246544, study PRJNA631951) | gut metagenome | biome: gut microbiome; feature: rumen; material: DP-attached | host: Bos | place: Iran: Karaj | collected 2018-10 | reverse complement strand
GCCTCATGGCCGTCTCCGAAAACTACCCCGACCTCAAGAGCAACAAGAGCTTCCAGGAACTCCGCGTGCAACTCGAAGGCGCCGAAAACCGCATCGCCGTCGAACGCAAACGCTACAACGAAACCGTGCAGGCATTCAACACCACCATTCGCCAGTTCCCCACCAACCTCGTCGCAGGATTCGCAGGCGCCTCCCCCAAAGCACTCTTCTCAGCTGACGCCGGCGCAAGCACCGCCCCCAAAGTTCAGTTTGATATAAAGTAGAAAGGTATTAGGTTTTAGGGGGTAGGGATTAGGAACGTCATTCTCGACCAAGTGCAACGCGGGAGGGAATCTAGTCAAATCTAGACGTGCTAAAAGCATTTTAAAAACGGACATCGTGAAACAACACGATGATCTTTTTTTGAACTTCTCTAATCCATATTAGCGAATTAGGTGATTTTCCCGCTTTTTCGCAAGTTCCTTGGCTTCGTTAATTTCGTTGACTAGTTGCTCTGTGGTGGGCAGATACAATTTGTATTCACTGGCGAGGATAGTCTTGTTGTTTTCGGGCAAAGTCATTTTCACCGCAGTATCATTCTTGCCCGCGCACAGAAGAATGCCGATAGTCGGATTCTCATCGGGAAGCTTTTCGATGCGGTCATGATAATTCACGTACATTTGGAGCTGACCGATATCTTAATGCGTAATTTTGCCCGTTTTGATTTCAATAATCACAAAACAGCGAAGCAGCCTGTTGTAAAGAACGAGGTCGATGAAAAATTCATCGTCTTCGAGCATAATTCGCTTCTGCCGAGCAACAAATGAGAATCCCTTGCCCAGTTCAAGCAGAAATTCCGTAATATGCGAAATAATCGCCCCCTCCAAATCACTTTCATAAAAGGCGGGATTCCTTATCATTACTGAGCAAAAGGCGTTCGTACAGTTGGCTGTTGATTTGACGTTCGAGTTCGCGACCGTTCCAGGCATTGTTCACTGTCTCAAGTTCGTAATATTCACGCTTATCAGGATTAGGAATAGCAATAAATTTGAACACGGCAAAAATCAACGCTCCTGACCGCATTTTTCCGCGCAGTTTCGATGATTTGCCTGGCGTCTTGAACGAGTTTCGCCGAAATAACTTCTTTAGACTTCATACAGCCTCCATTAGCCGCTTTTGCGACCGGTTGATGTTAGAGGCGTCCCCTTATTCCAAAATTTCAGAATAAAAAAAGACGCGATTCTCCATTTGACAGAGAATCACGTGCTGCATTAATGTACCTAATATTTGATATACTGGCAAGGGGCCTAAAGAAATTTTACATCACCTCTTACTTCATGCAAATTTACACCCTAGCCATCGTAAGTCCGAATCAAACTTTTCGGCAGCAAGATGGAATAGTCACCGAAGAGAAGCTTGAAATTGCGGGCGACAACCTTCTCGACCTCTTCTTCGGTCTTGAATTGAACCTTGGAATAGAATGTGCCTGTGGGAGTGAAGAGCATGGGGGGGGGGATATTTTTCTATTTAGACGAGTTGACATTCAAAAGATTTTCTTGGCGTATTAAGACTTGCCAATATCCACGCGTTTTTCCAATATGTTTAATTATTTCATTTTGTTTTAAGGTCTCTAAATGCTTCTGAACAGCAGATTCATTTATACCAAGTTTCCCTGCTAGTGCTTTTCGCGTGACCATCGGATTATCTTTGATTATTTGCAAAACTTCTAATTGGCGTTCGCTTAATGCAATTTGACCACCATTTCGACCACCTATTTGACCACCTGCTATAGAACCATTCAACGGTGTCAAACTATCATCATCCGAGATGATTTTCCCCTGTTTCTTTTCGGCATCTAAGTATTGCTTGCTCGGCGGACATTCCACAACAAGGCCACCTGAATTTTCTTCGGGGATAGGTAACTTTGCCTTGCGGAACTTGCAGATGTCTGAAATGTTCTTGTATCCACGCCCCCAACTTTCAACATAACCCGCCTTGAAAAACACGTTTGCGATATTCGGGTTGCGCGGCTCGGAGGAGTGAGGCATGAACAACTTCTCAATGGGAACATCAACAGGCATTTTGCCAATATTCCAAATGCGAATTTTATGGGCATACACACGAATCTGAATCGGCGTGGGCCTGGTATAATCACGATGAATCACAGCATTCAAAAGCAGCTCGCGGAAGGCCTCCTTCGGGAAAAAGAATGTTTCCTTGCGGTGAATGCCGTCGTAGCTGATGAGAGCCTTCATGTACTTCGTATAGATGAGATCCATCGTCTTTTCGACCTGCATAATAAGCGAGCCATGAACCTCATCCTGATAAATAATATCCGCATCGTTATCGGCGAAAAATCCAATTTTTATGTAGGCACACGTAACCCATTTTTCAGGATCCGGGTGAAAACACATGACCGCAGCCCTCGTCAAATAGTCATTTTCAAACAAGCGTAAATTACGCAAAAGAACATCTGTCGGAACTTCAAGAGCCTCACTATCGAGACGGTTGTGGTCGAGAGCCATTTTTTTGAAAATCTTGATAGAATCATTATCCAAGTCAGAAACATCCACGTGCGGCACGGGAACACTATCCCATGTGCGCCCCTGCACAGCAAGAATCATCTTATCCAATTCGTTGTCCACAACCTCTTGCGTCGTTGAACCGCTCCGCTTATAATATTTTCCGTGATAACTGACAGGAAACGGATATTTCTCCACATCGATTCGAAAATACTTTTTCCCGTCGTCATCAAGAAGGTTCACTTCGCAAATCAAGCCCATGGCTTGCAATATCTTGTTCGGAATATCTTCCGAAAGCTTGCGGTAATCCTTCACTCCGCAAATTTCGCCATTGTCCTTTACGCCAATATACAGCGAACCACCATGCGTATTGGCGAACGCGCAAATCCACTTGAGATATTCATCACGCCAGTTCTGTTTGAACTCAAGGTCGTGTTTTTCGTCTTTATCAATTTTCTTGACTTTCATACAGCCTCCATTTGACCGCTTTGGCGGCCGGTTCATGTTAGAGGCGTCCCCTTTATTCCGAAAAACCGAAATAAAAAAACGCAGTTCTCCATTTGACAGAGAACCACGTGCAGCTTTAATGTACCTAATACCTAAAAAGTTGGCAAGGGGCGTAAGGAAATTTTACATTTATTTCCTCGGTAACTGAATTTTCTACTCTCTGCGTAGAAATTCTGCAAAGCACAGTCGTTCTCCAATTTTCCAATCATTGATTGGAAAAACTGAGGATAGTCTACAAAAAAGTGTATATTGGTATCAGTTGCCAAGGAGACACGCAATGACTCAGAAACTCTGGAACAAATGCAAGAAGTGCGGCTGCGACAAGCCCAAAGACACCGAAAAGCTTTGCGTGCAGTGCAAGGCAAACCGGAAGCAATTCTGGAGCGACGTCAAGAAGGTCGGCGGCGTAGCCGCTGGCGCATTGCTGGTGGGAAGATGCGGAAGAAATAACTACTTCTTTTTCAACGAGTACGTCCTGTTTTTATTTGCTCCGTTGGGAGTAATCTTGCCTTCTTCCACGAGTTCGAAAAAATTTTTGTTGACTTTTATCGCCACTTTTTCGCCATATTTATCGCCATTTTCGGGATTTATCGCCGTTCAGAATTCCTATTCTACCTAAATATAACTTCATCCACTTGACACAAAGTGACAAAATGCAACTATTTTCCGAGGCTTTTCAATTCCTTCCTATCCTAATTTACCATATACGCTTTCAATTTACTTTCAAGCTGTTCGCGTTCGTTGCTTCCCTTGGTAGAAAATCTCACATAATCAATGCCATATCGTTCTAATATACAATCTTTCATATGATCGCGTTCTGCCTGAACAGATTCTTGCTTATGGAAATTCGCGCCATCAATTTCAATTGCCAAAACAGGCTTTTTTGAAATACGGTTCGTAATAAGAAAGTCAATATGCGTTGAAGGATGTTTGGCATAACTGAGCAACGCCAGGTTATCCGCTATTTTTGAAAAATCACGAATTAGATGATTCATTGGATACTCAAAGAATACATCTAAACTTGGACAAGATTTCAAGACATCACGAATCATTCTATACGCGATGTTTTCCGAAGGATATTTCGAGATACTTTCCATATTTTTGAAATTCGTGCAGCACTTTTGACTAAACAAAACATCGAAAATGGAGTAAACCTTGCTTTCTACAGACTCTCCTACATTGTATTGAATATAGCCAATTAGGTCATCAAGAATGCTACCTTTTGGTTGTTCCTGCTTAGAAGCAACCAAAATAAACTTGTTCTTTGCTCTTGAAACAGCTACATTTATTATCTGCGGATCTCCGGAAAACTCGGTCAAAACATTATCTACCGTTGAAAAAATTATCACATCCTTTTCACGGCCTTGAAACTTATGAATGGTCGATATATCAATATTCGGAACAACCTTTCTCAATTCACTGCATTGCTTATTATAAGGAGAAATTATCCCTACATCGGTCGTTTTGAGTGTTGGCATCACTTCTTGAGCAATTGAATCTATCTGTTTCTGGTTGACATTATTTTCTCGACTAGTCGGAGCCGTCCAATGAATTACCAGCGGATTTTGTTCTGTATTGTTAGAAAGAACAACCAGCTGATTGTCATAGAATCTCTGATTACAAAACTCAATAATCTTCGGGTGGCAACGATAATGTTCTTTCAACAAAGTTTTAGCTGCTTCGGGAATAAAGCGACCAATAGAATCCAAGAAACTCACATCTGCACAGTTATACATCTGAGGCACTTTATGCTTTTCAAAAATTTCTTGATACTTTTCCTTTTCATCTCTTGTCGTCACCTTTTCAAGTTGCTTACTATCGCCAACAATCACGGCATTCTTCGCACAAGAAATAGCTAACGCACCCGTAGCAATATCAACCTGCGAAGATTCATCCATAATCACATAGTCAAAAATTGCATTTGGACTAAGCGCACTCTTTGATGCAAACGTAGTGCTGAATATAATCGGGTAATCTTTAAGGAATTCACTCCATTTACGATACAAATCATCTTTTGTATATATGGTTTGTTCTTTTCTCAGATTAAACTTTCGGAAAACATTCTCGTACAAAATTGATTTTGAAAAGCTCTGCAAATCAGACGCTGCCCGCTCATTAGCCTTTACAGAATTTTCCAAAGACTTAATGCGATTTCCATATTCAGCCAATCGAATTATAAAACAGAAATTTTCAAGACTTGCTATAATCGCAGCAACATCACCCTTGAGAAATTTCCAATTAGAAAGCCCCTTAACAAAACGTAGCCAAACACGAGTAAAAAAAGACAGTCTGTTTCTTGACGGGTTATTCTTAAGATTTGATTCTAGTTGGCTTCTAACGGATTCTATATCGAATTGATTTAGATTATTCCGATTTTCAACGGAGTAGTCTAAAATTTTCAATTCATCAAGATATTCCTTAAAATGCTCGTAATTCACTCTCGCATTTTCGAATTCCGTCTTTACATGAGCCAGCTCATTCTGCTCATTAAAAAGCTTCTTAGCTGCGGAAACTTTCTTTAATATGTTCTTTTGCCAAGAAGCAAGGCTCGGACGATTTTTTTCTATGGGAAGTTCCAATTTTCTAGGCTTTTGCGATTCAATAAAAGATGTCTTATTTTCATCTTTACCAAGCATAGCCGAAAGAAAATCCAATTTATATTGAGACAACTTCTCTTGGACGTTCTTTATGGCGCTGTTATTGTTTGATACGACCAACGCAGTCTTCCCTTGAATCAGCAAGTTGGCCAAGATATTTAAAATCGTCTGTGTTTTACCGGTTCCTGGAGGACCTTGAATTAGGCTAATTGTATATTTGAACGCATTTTGAGCTGCATTGATTTGGCTGAGGTTGCAACCAAACGGGAAAACAAGACTTCGAGTCTCTGTAGTTTGCAAGTCCTTTTGAGTTCCAGACTTCAAATAAAGAGCCAACGCGGTATCTTCGCCTTCGTAGATTCCTTTTATTTTATCATATTGCTTTTGCAATAAGGAGGCATCCGTTTTCTTATTATCATTTTCACAAAACTCTTGAACCAACAAAGGATTGTTTGCAGCAACATCTTTCAAATAATTCAAGACGGCACTTTGAAAAGTATCCCTCGTTTCGTTCAGGACCTTCAATTCATCATATTTATAGGTTTTAGCCTTATCCTTGAAAACGACATGCCAATATTTTTTGTTCGTTTTGGCATCGCAAAATTCATAGATGTTTTCAATATTGTAAAGTTCAATGCCATTTACTGAAATCTTCTGTTTTTTGAAATCATGCTGGCAAGGGTTATTAAGACAAACAACATTACCGGCGCTATATTCATAAGCATTGCCATTACGAAAAACGACCTTACATTTCCGGCTAGCATCATCAAAGGAAAGAGTTTCCACCTCTTCAGTCTTAATTTCACCCTTGATTAATACGAGAAATTCTTGTGGGTTCATGATTGCACAATCTACTTAGCACGGCGCAATACGTATTTTCCCTTGCCTGCGCCCACAACAGGTTCCACTATATTTAGCGTTTTCATCCGCTTTATAAGATTGGTCGCAGTAGCCGGAGCACACCCTAAGTTTTTCGACCCAAATCCCGAATTTTCAACGATAGCCTTCAAAATGAAAGCATCCTGCCGATATTCTGGTTTCGGCAATCCCAGGGCCTCCCTCCCCTTGCCGCCAGAAGTCCGAATCAAACTCTTCGGCAGTAAGATGGAATAGTCGCCGAAGAGAAGCTTGAAGTTGCGGGCGACAACCTTCTCGACCTCTTCTTCGGTCTTGAATTGAACCTTGGAATAGAATGTGCCGGAGGAAGTGAAGAGCATGGGGGAAAGACCTTACGTCATAAATTTTAAGATTTATCTAAAATGTTAAACTTCAAACAATCAATTTAAATCTTTTCAAATTTTAAGCCAAATTTATTAGTGCATAATTTCGCCTGATAAAATTCAGTCGTATAGCCATACGCGCCTTTCTTCACAGCCTTTTTCAATGCAGCGATGCAATCTTCAGAACACCGTGCGCCAAAATAAACTGCAGTCAGTCTTCCTGGAAATTTTATTAAAGCACCTGGAGCGTCAGGAGATTTTTTTTCTTTTTTTATTTCTTCAATGACTCGCCACTCTTTTTCGTGCATCCAAGAACACGATTTATGACAATACACCTTTTTCATAACGTGTTCCATTTCCATAGCATCTTTTTTCTTGTCTTTTTTCATTGATGAATAAAAAGGATGCAGATCTTCCATCTTATAATGTTTATCGTCATAAACAACAGGGAATGTCTTTCCTGCAACAAATAAAGATTTGTAATATTTGTGTTTTTTATCTCTTGAAAATTCAAGACAATATCCTTTATGATCTTTAGCGTAATACGCCCACATCAGTAAATTATCATTATCTTCGCAAAGACTTAATGAACCGACTTTAGAAAACTTATCATTTCTCAATTCTTTTATAAAATTATTTAATTGAGTTTTTATTCCCCCATCAGGGCTTTTTGATTCCATTTCCCGAATAATTCTTCTGTCACTCCAGCCATTTCTCTTTTTTTCTGCAATTTTTTTATTCAATTTTCTTCTTGAAACTGAATCTTTGGGCAATGATGACAGATATAGCTTTAAATCACTTAAATAATTGGAATAATCAAAATCATATTCACTTTCATATGGGTCATTCAATTTATCAAGATGAGAAAACCATATTTTTCCCTTTGAAAGCCCATCTAGTCCAAAATCAGAATACGATACTTCACCTGAAATGGGATCAACTTTAAAAAAACAGTTTTCATCATTAAATGATCTGTATTTATACAATTTTTCTGGAATTTTTCTTTTCATTTAGAACCCCTAATTATTTACAATAAAATTGGGGAAATCATGTGACTAATTCCGTTAGCAATTAAACTTCCCACAACACCATCGCATATATTTTTTATATGATCCAAAGCAGAGCGGATTATTGAATTGTCTTTTCTTTCAACGGCGGCTCTAATGTCCTGAATATCCGATAGAATTTCTGTTTTCTGTGTGTCAGAAAATCCAGCTTTATCAATATTAGACTCAATTTGGGCAATCAAATCCAAGACTTTATCAAAATCCAAGCCTTGGTTAACATTGACTATTACTGGAGAATTATGAGCAGAGCCCACAATAGGAGAATTATTTACAGGTCCATTAAAATAATTATTCATCGTCACTTGAGGTTCCTCCGATTTTTGTAGAACAATTTTCTTTGCTTCATCAATTGATCTTTTAGTTTTAAGAGTATCCGTCAATATTTCATCAATTTCTTCAATACGAGTTTTCAACATTGGTTTCCACACCTCGCTTTCGCAATCTTCTAACAGGTTGTTAAGAAGATTCTTACCGTCCACTCCATTTAACTGTTTTAGCATTACATTATTTACATAAAATGCAGCGCCATCTATATTTGATTGGACTCCACTATGGAAAGCCATTGATTCTCTTGAATCAAAAAAGAACATCATTGACTTAATAAAAAGATATTGATAATCATTTATTATTGTTTTTAGAGAAAACGAATGCCATCTAAATCCAAAAATCTCAATTAGATTTTTAACATCTGTTTTATTTATTGAAGAATCCCTATTTACAAATTTAACAAGACTATCACGCTTTGCGGCAAGATCCCCTGTCAACTCAAATGAATTCAGCAAATTAACATTAAGCTGAAAATCAAAAACATGCATCAACTTTTCAGCTATTTCTTCCTGTTTCGACCGTTTCGTCTCTGTAAAAAAGACAACAGATTTTAAGTATTCCAAATATCTTGCACGCTCACTACCTCTATACTCTGAAGCCATCTTAAGATAGAAAGCTCTCAAATTTTTCAAAACTTCAAATTCTTTTTCAAAGAATTTCAGAATAAAGTTTTGAATTATTCCAACAGCATCATTGATTCTTTTTTCTTCAAACCAATTCATAAATTCTGCTTTTTCGGAATTGGCGACATGACTTTCCTGTACTGATATTAAATACAAATATTCTAAAAATTCTTTGTCATCTATTTTTTCGTAATCTTCAGGTCCATTAAGACAAAGAATCGCATAATACAAGCAATCAACATTTCGGCCTGCAGTAGGCGCATCATTTACCAAAGATTGAATATTTGTGTATTCATAATAAACACGCTTCCTAGGATTCTGGAAAAGCTTGCTCTTTAATATTTGAAGCATTTCATGATAATTTTCTAAACACAAACCCAATCTGGCTTCAACTTCCGTCTCATTTGAAATTAAGTAAAACTCTGCACAATTAATCAACAATTGCCATAAATTATCTTTTTTTTCTTGAGGCATCGTTCTCAAAGTTTCTCTATTCGTATCAACCATTTCCTTGACTTTTCTTTTCCTTTCTAATGCTTTTTCTTCATTTTTTCGCATCATTTCAGCAATTTCAGGAGATGGCGTATAAGTAATCCCTTTTTTAAATTGATCTAGTAACCCATATTGCATAGCAAATTCAGAAACTTGCGCCTCAGCACTATCAGTCGTTTTCACATTAGAACGAAGACGTTGATACATTTCAAATAATATTCCTAATTTAAAATCATCTGTCCTATCAGCTTCTAAAATTTTTTCCCAAATAAACATACAATCTTTTGGGAGAATTTCCGACACAAAAGACTGTAGATAATATTTTCTATTGCCGAACACATCATTATTCTCTTTAAAATTATTTGGCGTGGTATTAAGTAAATAATTTAAGTAGAGCTGAATCTTTATATTTTCATCAACACTTTGAATATCTTTAATTTTTGAATACCACGCTCTTTGCGTCAAATTAAAATTCTTTTGAGCTAAAGAACAAATTTTTTGCAAAACAATTTCAGGCTTTTTAGTCTTTACAAGGTCAAATAAAAAAGTACCGACAAGGGCTTCAATTGCATCTAATAAATCACGATTATCATTGAATATCAACTTTTCATCACTAAAAATCAAATCAACCAAAACATTCAAATCTTCTAAAGAAATTGTTTTTTTGTATAAGAAACTATATTGGCTTCGATAACAATCATGTTTTTTATATTTTTTCAAATAACTAATAATTTCAACTGGTTTTATGACTTCTGGATACAGAATAGATAAAATTCTATCATAAAAAACATCATCAGAATCGATTATTTTCCCATCGATAAGATTTTGTAGTATTTCTAGCAAATAAGTACTATCATTTTCTAAATAGCCAATAAACATTTCTTTAAAATGATATTCCAAATCGGCCTTCGCAACTACTTCTTTTGAAAATTCAAGTATAGTAGGAGTTGGACTAGTCGCACTCGTCATAACAAGTCCAAGAAACAACAGATAGTTATTCCTATTTTCTAATCCTCTGCGATACTCATCAATTAAAAAAGAATCTAGAGCAGGTTCGTAAAATCCCTCTTTTCGATATGCATCCCCAAATCGCATAAAATATGGTTTTACTTGATTTGCATAAAGGCCAATTGCCTTAATAACTTTCTTTTTATTTTCTATTCCAAATAATGAATTATCTCCATAAAGAAATTGTCCGTATGGATCTTTAGAAAAACACATTTCGCTCTCCGTCATAGAGCAAAACCACGCATATACGCCTCTTAACTCAGATGGAATTTTATCATTTTTTGAAACCAACCATTTTAAAAGTTCTTCTTCAGAGCAATGATCTATTTTCATTTTTTGATTAAACAAAAAATAGGCACACAAATATTCAGCAATCGTTCTATGAGTAAAATCCTTATGACCCTTATTCTCGAAAATATTTAACTCGACAACAGATTTCAAACATTCAAATTTATAATCTGGATTATTCGATATTTGAAGAAGTTTATCGTTCTCAATTTCATCAAAATCAGATATCATGTAAAAAAATGCAATATAGCCAGCATATTTAAAGACTTCATTTTCTGAAAGATTATATACACCCTCCAAAAGATTGGTTTTCTTCTTTTCTAAGGACAATTTCACTATTTTTTCATAAAGTTCTATTTTTCTTGTCGGGACGGAATCAGGATGCACTCTAAATAAATCTAAAAGCATAACGAGAGTTTGAGGAACATTTAGAATTTCTTGATACTCTCTGTTATTTAAAATTTTTGATTTAAAAGATGTTGCTTTATCAACATCATCCAAATACTGGTCTGCAAAATCAATTTTTTGTTCATATGAAAGTGGGGCGATATAAACCTTTTTTACAGGATACGATAAATTATTTTCTAGAGCTCTATCATCATTATCACCATACCAATCCATTTCTCTACAGCTTATAAGTGTATGGCATTTTTTTTCAACTTCCATTAATTTCGCAACAACATCATATATTTTTGACTCTTTTTCCGTAGAAGCACATCTTAATTCGTCAAAACCATCCAACAAAAAATACTTAGCACCATCCTTAATACGAACAGGCATTTTAACAAATTGTTTTACCAAAACCAATTCACATTCGTTTTTATGTTTCTCATAGAAATGTTGCAGCAAAACAGACTTTCCACTTCCAGGCACACCAAGAAGAACTACATTCTGATTTTCAGACATAATCTTTTCAATATTGAAATCATTTTGACCATCTGTCAATGTCAAATCAACATATTTATCAGACATGTTTCATTTCTCCACATTTAGGACAACGAAGTGAAATTAGTTTTTTATTTATTTTCTCCATTATTTTTTGAAGCCAAATATATTTTTGCTGTACTCGTGGATTTTTTTCTGTTTTGAAAATATTTGCTAGCACATTACTATAAACATCTATAAGTTCTTTTCCTTTCAGAAATTTGTAAGAATTTAGATAGTATATTTTTTCTTTATTTTCCGAGTACGCAACATCAAAGGATTTTTTGATACCCTTGCCATATATTGTACATATTTTTTTTAGATATTCTTTATTCGTTCCTATTATAGGCCATGTTATTGAATTTGATTCCAAGTTGTAAGCTCGCGCCAAACCATTGCTAATATAAAATTCATCATTTTTATCAATTATATTAAACTTTGAACCAACAGCAATTCCGCCCCGTAAAAAACGGTGCTTTAAGAGAAATGTTTTTTGAATAATCATTACATCATTGAAAAATTGTTGCACTATATCACCGTTTCGAATATTTGGTTTTAATTTGAGTATTATTCCATCAGATATTCTATGACACTCCGCAGAAGCGTTTAAATCTTTAAAAGATTTATAAAAATCTTTTAATAAAGTTAGCAACTCATTGTATTTGGATTCGTTTTCAACTAATGAAGAAAAACCCAATATATCGATCCAAATAAAAATTGTTTCAGGTTCAACATTTGATCTGTTTGCAGTACTGCTAGCAACTGAAGGTGGCGTTTCAGCTTTGCTTAAATCAATTTTTAAAGAATCATTACTTTCAAATGGAATATCCATAATTACATCCTTTTATAAATCCATTCCCCACAGTTTCTATCTCCTTGGCATCGATAACGCCGTAAATCCGACTTTCTCGCACATTAAACATTTACTACCTTTTCTAAAGTATTTCCAGCAAGGAGAAATCTTTATGATTACAGAATATCCATATTTTGTGGAACGAAAATTTTCTCGTTCATCTAAAATTAACATCCAGTTAAAAAATAAAGAGTTCAATGATTATTGCTCCAAAGTTGAAAAATGGATTAACGAACAAATCAAGAACGGAAGACGAGGAACCATACATTACTCCGAGATAACAAATGAATTATCCCTGCCGGATGATTTTCTAGGCAAAAAACTCATAATTGACTGCGGACATAATGGTTTTACAATTGATCCAAATCTTCAAATTGATTAAGAGCCCTCCACAGTCTCAATTTCTTCATCACTCAGGTCATACAATTTATAAACAAGTGTATCGATTTCCGCTATAATCGCGGAAATGTCTGCATTAACATTTTCTGTTCGTTTAGACAACGCTTCTTCAACAAGGTCAGAAATTTCTTTTTGTTGTTCTACGGATGCATTTGGGATTCGAAGATTTTCAACATGCGTTTTCTTTACCTGTGCAAGAGCCTCGCCCTTTTCAGGATTTATAAATGTATAGTAGAAATCAGTCAATTTAGAATTCAACACACCCAAAATGAACTTTAAGTTTATCGTTTCGTTTTTAGGAATACATATATGCAAATTGTCCCGACAAATAACTCCACCATTAATGATTGTCGCAATGATTGAATCTCCCGTTTGCCTTACTATAATTTTTTCAGGGGCTTCAAAAATCTTTTTATCTCTCGGCGCCGCAAGCCATTTACCATACAATATCCAGTAATCATCTTTCCATAGGTTTGTATAACGATGCATTAAACTTCCACGCAACAATGGAGACCAACTTTCGTCAGGTTTATCACCTTCCTTTACATAAGGTTTTTCCTCAACAATTTGTTTCGTTTGTGGAGGAACTCCTTTGCCTTTTTCAAATGGTTTTACGCCGTTGTAAACATCCAAATATTCCGTTAGAGATTTACTGTTTTCTTTTATCTTCTGAATTAGCAACAATGAATCTTGATTAATCTCTATATTTATAACATTCTCTGTTTTGCTTATCATGTCCTTTTTTATTGTGTGTAGTTTTGCAATACCTCCATCTGCGCTTATTCTGCATATTTCACAATCTTTCTGTTCTTTTGATTTCGTGAACAAAAGGCAATGCGTATCAACTGTTGCATCAGCAAACACTTTATGAGTTAATGCTATTTGATTCCACTTGAAATACGAAGTCAAAAATAATCGAAGCGGGCTAAAAGAAATTGACTGCAACCATGTATTTGGAACGATAAAACCAAATTCACCATTATTTTTCAAAAGGGAATGAGCACGTTCTATAAACAAACAATACAAGTCACCTTGTTTAAAAAACGTGTTATAATTTCTTTGTTCATAAAGATTCCCTAAGAGACCATTATTCGACTGCAATTGAATATACGGCGGGTTGCCAATGATGGCGTCGAAGCCTATAAAGCGGCCTTCGTCGTTGAGGATTTCCGGGAATTCGAACATCCATTCGAGCGAATTGGAAAAGTCGATGGTGTCGCCCGCAGTGCCCTTGTATTCCTCGAACATTTCAATCTGTCCGTCTTCAACCATTCGGCTCTTGAGCGATGCAATCTTGTGCCGGAGCATCATCTTGGAACTCTGCGACTTGCCCGTTTTGTATTCCTGCACAAGTTGTCTGTATTCAATAAGGCTATTCTTGAGGCTGTCCCGTTTGCGGTCGGCACGTTCATCACGAGTAAGATAGTCCGCAATCAAGCGTCCGTTCTGCACGGGGTATTTGCTCAGTAGCGAATCGCCGACTTTGATATTGATGTCGATGTTCGGGAGGGTCTGAAGTTGTTTATAGCCGCTTTCCTTGGTGTAGTAGGCGTTCTTCAAAAGTTCAATCCAAAGGCGCAAACGGCAGATGTTCACGCTGTTCGGGTTCAGGTCAACGCCGAAAAGGCAATTCTCGATAATGCGGCGTTTTTCGTTGAACAATGCTTCTTGATACCGCTGGCTCTCTTCGTTGCCGGGCTTGTATTCAAACGGTTCGCCCTCGTCATCAACTACAGAAAGTTCGTCGTTATCAACTTTCAAAATCAGGTCGCGGCGTTTGATGCGTTTGCCGTCTGCATCGCACAAAATGTTCAATTCCGATTTGATAGCTAGCAGGCGATTAAGGGCCGACACCAAGAAATGCCCAGAGCCCACGGCGACATCGGCAACGCGGATGTCATCTACAATTTCATTCGCTTCTGAAATATCTTCAATCTTGTCCGAGACATCTTCCAAATTTTCGCATTTCCAGGACTTTTTCTCGTTGAACTTCTGCACAACCGTCCGTTCCAGCATATCGCGGGCCATGTAGTCGGTGATGAACCCCGGCGTAAAGAAACTGCCATCTTTGTAGCCGTTGATTTTTTCGAAGATGAGTCCGAGAACCGACGCGTTGATGAGCGTCTTGCTCGTAGAAGTCACGCCACCTTGGGCATCGCTTGCGAAGTTGTACGCATCGAGGAACTTGAAGATGTAATCCAGATTCGGGAGCGTGCCTTTCGCACGTTTGCCGCGTTCGTCCTTCAAAACGGTCTTGTTGAAAATTTCCATCTGGGCATCGGGAATGCCGCGGATTTTCAGGTGCTTTTCGTCTTCGGTCGGTTCAAACAGCGAACTGTTCAGGTAAGGGACATTCGGGTAACGCTTGAGCACGTCTTCGTCGCGGTCCTCGATTTTCTTGCCGAGCACCTTGAAAAAGAAAATGTTCAGTTCGTCAAAGTTCGCTATTTTGTCCGTACTCATGAACCGGTACGATGCATCGCCCTTTTGATACATGAGGATTTGCGATTCGACAAGTTTCAGGAACAGCAGGCGGTTCACCCATGTGATGCAGAGACGGAGTGCCATCGCCTCGCATTCTTCCTTGTTCGGGAAATCGTCTTCGAGCTGGTAGATGGCACTTTCGAGGAGGCTCGCCTTGTCGCGATTTGCGAGCTTCTTGCGTTGAATGACTTTCTTGCCGCCCTTGTCTTCTTTTACTTCTTCGAGGCCGATGATGTGCAAGAGTTCCGCATAAAAGTTGCGGTCAAGACTGTTGCTGTCGTTTGCGAAAGGCTTCACGAGGAGGGTTTCCGGGGAGAGGAATTTGTAAAGGGGGAGGAGCTTCTTGTCATCGTCTTTCTCCACGGCCTTTACTGCACTTTCCAAAGAAAAATGAACGACAGAAATATCGCAAGATTTCAGAAAATCATCTATTGCAGGTTTCGCGATGTCATTGTAGAAGTCAGATGTCTTGTTGCCGCTCATCTGATTCGCCTTGAATTTTAGGAACTGATCGTATATCGGTTTTGACTTGTTCCCAAAATAGCGGATAAAGTCCTTAACGTCGCAGAAATACCATTCGTCAAAATTTGTGATGGCGAGCCACTTGATTTCGTGATTGCCCGAATGTACGTATTCCAGCATAAAGTAATAGACGAGTTCCTGCAACGATTTTACGTTCGGATGCTCCACCGAAAACATTTCCGCCGCATTCGTCGGCGACTTCGCTTCGATAATCACTGCCGGCTTTGCACTTGCCGTATTGCCGTTAAAAATCGCAAGGTCTATCGGGCGGTTGACCTGCACCGAATAATCGGGTTCAAAAAACTTGCGTAAAAAGTTCCAGATTTCGCCCTTGTGGTATTCTTCGTCCTGCGCCGGATTCCGCTTGCTGTACAAATTGGTAAGCGCCGCTTGAAATTGTTCCATCTTTTCGACAGAAACGGGTAACTTGAGGAACGCGGAATTGACGGACTTTTTGGGCGTGATGAACTTGATTGACATACAAGTGAAATATACCCTAATTTCGTGTCACAAGAATGGCAAGAACGGCTTTTTTCGCATATTTTCAAAAAAATGAACAACCCTATTGACAAACTGAATTTTCGAATTTATATTATAGTGCACAAGTGTATAGTCTTTGGCATTTTTATCGCTTGTATGCCAGAGGAGTTAACGATGAAGAAAGATGTTGCGGCCAGTGCGGCCGGGGCCGTCGCGCCGAAAAAGCCCGAATTTTCCCTGATAGACGAAGATTTGCTCAAGTCGCGAATATATACCATCCGCGGGGTAAAGGTGATGCTCGATGCCAATTTGGCGGAGATTTACGGGTATTCGACCAAGTCTTTCAATCAGCAGGTCAAGAATAATATCGAGCGTTTTGCGGAGGATTTCCGTTTCCAACTGTCCAAAAAGGAAGTCGAAGAATTGCGGTCAAAAAATTTGACCGCAATTACCGGTGTAAATGACGCAGAAATTTTGCGGTGCAAAAATTGCACCGCAAATATCAGCACAATGAGCCGTTCCAATCCCTACGTTTTTACAGAACAGGGCATTTATATGCTTATGACTGTGTTGAAAGGCGATTTGGCAGTACAACAGAGTATGGCCCTCATCCGTCTTTTCAAGCAGATGAAGGACTACATTGCGGCGGAGAACGCGCCGGATGTTTCTGCGGGGATGGTCGCACTGGCGACGCAGACGAGTCAAAACACGCGGGATATCGCCGAGATTGCCACGGATGTCCGCACGCTTTCTAACAAGGTGGAGCGAAACGAGAGTTTTCTCCAAAAAGTCATGGCGAATTTCATCGATCCGAGCACCTTCAAGCATTTCCTGATTCTGAACGGGCAGCGGCTGGAGGCCGATGTCGCCTACACGCAGATTTACAGCATGGCGAAGAAGTCGGTGCTAATCGTAGATGACTACTTGGATGTAAAGACCCTCGATTTGTTGCGGTGCGTGGCGAATGGTGTTTCTATCAAGATTTTCAGCGAACAGTACGGTCGTACCTACCTGACCGAAAGCATGAAGGCGGACTTCAGAGCTGCCCGCCCAGATGTGGAACTTGGCGATGTTTGCGCCACGGGGAATAAGTTCCATGACAGGTACATCTACCTAGATTTCGGGACCGCGAGCGAGAAACTTTTCCACTGCGGAACTTCAAGTAAAGATGCCGGAAACAAGATTACGACCATCATGCAGGTGGAAGATATCGCAGGATATCGCCCACTATTCGAGAATTTGTTGCAAGATGAAAAATGAGGGTGCGAAGCCTAATTTTATAAATCTATATATTGACAAATAAACAAATATATTGTAATTTAAACAATGAAGTTTAAAGAAATCTGTGACTACGCAAAAAAAAGTGGCTGGGTTCCACACACCATGAATTACGCAGCGAAAATCGAGAAAGACAAGGACATGGGTTTCGTGGTTTCGTTCCCCGACCTGCCCAACGTGAACGCGTTCGGCGACACGCAGGAGGAGGCTCTCAGGCAGGCGAAGGATGCACTCGACGGCGCAATGGAATGCGACCTGGATCTTGGCAATACAATGATCCTCCCCAAGACGATGCCCGATTCCGACAAGGGGCTCTACCCGGTCGAGCTTTCCCCGCGAATCGAGATTGCATACAAACTATTCGAAGCGCGCAGGGGTCAAAAGAAAAGCGAAGTGGCGCGTCGCGCAAACATCACCCCGCAGGCATACCAACGCTTCGAAACTCCGAAAGGTTCACCTTCCATCGAGACGCTCTACAAGCTGGCGCACGCCCTCGGCAAACAGCTCATAGTCGAGTTCGTGTAGGTATTTACGCGGTCATTTTTATGGGAATCTTTCGGGGACATCTCCCACTGTTCGAGAATTTGTTACAAAATTTGCCTAATTGCCGTTTTTAGCGAAATTTCGGCAAGTACGTATAAAACATCGTCAAATTCGTGGCATTTTTCAGAAAAAGATTGTCAAATTCGTGGCATTTTTATATATTAATATCGTCAAATTCGTGGCAGAATGAGGTCAAAACATGCTGAAGCGAAAGTTCACAGAGACCCTAAAACAGTGGAAAAACACCAAAAAAAGGGAATGTTTGCTCGTAAACGGGGCTCGCCAAGTCGGCAAGACCTTTATTATAGATGTTTTTGGCCGCGAAAACTACAAAAGTTATATCTATCTGAACCTATTCAAGAACCCCGAATATAAGCAGATTTTCGAAGGGGACCTTGAGCCCGCCGAGATATACAAGCGCATATCGCTGCTCGTCAAGAATGTCAAGTTCATCGAGGGCGATACTCTCATCTTTATCGACGAAATCCAGGCTTGCAACAAGGCGCGAACGGCCCTCAAGTTTCTCGCCACGGACGACAAATACGACATTGTTGCATCTGGGTCTTTGCTTGGGTTGCATTACAACAAGCGAACAAAAAAAAGCCCTGCCAGACACCATCAAGGATCTGTACCAAAACAAACTCCGCGAATACCTGGTGGTGGGCGGCATGCCTGCCGTGGTGAATGCCTTCGTTGAAACGTCAAATTTTCAGGAAGCGTTCAATGTGCAGCAGAAAATTTTCAAGGCCTACGAAGATGACATTCAACATTACGCGACCAACACGGAAAGGCCAAAAATTCGTGCCTGCTACTACTCGATTCCTCGGCAGCTAGCAAAGGAATATTCAAAGTTCCAGTACAAGACTGTCGAGAAAAACGGTAGCGCGAAAAAATACGGCAATGCTTTGGATTGGTTGGTTGATGCAGACATCGGTCTTGCGACACACCAATTCGGCTTTGAAACGCAGTCGGCTCTTTTGCGTAAAGACTTGAAGGGCCATGCCAAGGGCGGCATTTACGAAAATCTGATTTTCGACATTCTACACAAGCGCGGGCTTGCACTAAATTATTACAAGAACGGTGAGAACACGCAAGAAATAGAATTCGTATTTGAACGTTCCGGCGAAGTTGTCCCTGTGGAGGTCAAGTCGAGAAACGGACTGACTACATCGATGAACGAATTTATCAAAAAATACAATCCATCGCTTGCAATAAAGCTTATTGATGGGAATGTCGGTGTAGACGGCAACAAAGTAAGCCTGCCGCAGTTCATGGCTATGTTTTTGTAGCTGACATCTTGTCTCCCGCATCCGTGAGAGCCCGCCCCTGCGCAGCAGGGAACGCCCGTTTTTTTACAAACCTTGCAATCAATAGATTGCACGATTTTCGATTTTAGTGTCTAGATTTGTGTTTTGATAGCTCGTGAAGGCTGGAATTTTATCTTAGTCGTCACAAACGGGCTTGTGTTTTTGATTTGATTAATGTATATTTCGCTAGAAGGTATAAACAATGGCTACATCGAGCATAAAAAAGAACTTTAACGTGGTCGGGACCAGACAACTGGAATCCTTCGTTAAGGCCGTGGATCGCTCCTTGAAGGCCCCTGTTTCTGTCGGTCGAGTCAAGGCCGATGTTCT
>JAEEGH010011796.1_pt1 | contig 19751 bp, 17 predicted proteins | sample 9134181 | NCBI WGS metagenome assembly JAEEGH01 (sample SAMN16246544, study PRJNA631951) | gut metagenome | biome: gut microbiome; feature: rumen; material: DP-attached | host: Bos | place: Iran: Karaj | collected 2018-10 | reverse complement strand
CTGGTACACTCCTTTCGCAGCCAATCTCCAGATGATTTTCTACAAGAACAAGAAAGGCGGCGACATCCTCGTGAAGTTCCTCGTGAACGAGCGTGAGACAGGCCTGATGGGTGTCGAACCCGTCAGCGGCCCCTACTATCGCTGGAGCGACGTCCGCAGGAAGTTCACTTCGCTGAAGTACTAAACAGCCTCTGCCCGGAGTTCAAGATGTAGCACACATCAAAAAGAAAGGGCCGGCTGTTGAAGCCGGCCCTTTTCATTTCATAAGGACGAATCCTACTGAACCTTTGCGAACTCTACGTCGGTAGCGGCGCGGTTGGCAAGCTTGCTGTCAGCTGATGCAGCCCTGATCTCGTTCTGGGCAGCCTGGGCGTTGCCGCGGCGGGCGGCGATGATGGCACGCTCGTAAGCTGAAACGGGATCATTGCCCTTCAGTACGTTGGCAGCCTTGTCAAGCTGGTTTGAAAGGATGAATGCAAGACCTTCGTTGGCGTCACCTGTACCCTCGAGTTTCTGGGCGGCCTGTGCATAGCTGCCGTTGAGGATGTCGATGATGGCTGAGTTGCGTTTTGCATTCGGGCACTCGGTGCTTGCGAACAGACGGGCAGCCTCGGTGTAGTTGCCTTCGCGGAGTGCCAACACACCCTTGAGGTTGGTCACGCAACCGTCAGTACTCTTGACAGAAGCAAGGGCGTCCTTGGCAGAAGCAAGGTCACCTGCATCAAGGAAGGTAACTGCAGAATTGAAGCGGGCGCGGTCGCTGTTGAATTTCTGGATGGCCTGACGGTAGATGGCCTGCCTTGCAACCGGATTCTCGACCAGTGTGGCTGCACGGAGGAGAGCCTCCTCGTCCAGAACGTCGATATTGCTGTTCACGAGAGCGGTCAGCTCTTCAGGAGTGTAGTTCTTGAATTCTACGTTGGTAATGAAACGTGCACGGCGGAGTTCAGGAAGAACGTTGTTTGCAAGTGACTTGTAGACAGATGACATGTTCTTGATCTCATACTCGCGGACTGCAGGGTCGCTGTACATGGAGAGAACGCGGAGGATGAGGTCTTTGTCCTCGATGTTAGAGGCGGTAACCAGCTCCTTGAAGCCTTCCCAGTCCTCACCGATGCTCTGACCGTTGACTGCGCCAGTCTCAAGATTCTTCGATATGGTCTTGAACGCCTTTTCGGCAGAAGCCTCACGTTTCTGTGAAAGAACATTGTTCTTGCCTTCAGGACCATCCGGAGATGCATAGGCAACGATATCGGTGCCGAGGATTGTGCGGCGCTCGTCGTTCATCACGTCGGCAACTGCAGCCTTATAGTCCTTGATGCCTGCTGAGTTCAGCTGGCTTGAACGGACGTCGGCGCTGTTGATGAGATAGAGAATCTGAGCTTCAACTTCCTCAGGAATTACCTCTTTATATTCATCGGCCATAAGATGGTATGCACCGTTCTCGTTTACGAGCATATAGGTGGTGTTGGCACCGTCAGCAATCTTGATCTCGCCGGGGAACTCGAACTCGCGGCCCTTGTAGAGAACCTTTGCGCGTGCCACGAGAACTGACTTCTCCATACCGGGAACATATTTGAAATTTACGTGCTCGCGGATTGAAGCGCCGTCCTTAGATACCATTTTATAGTTTTCAGTAACTTTCTGACCTTGATACTCGAACGGTGCGCCTTCCACTTCACCGCCCATATACTTGAGGACGGGAACCACTGTAAGGCGAGCTTTCGGAAGGAAGTAGTCAGCAGGGAAATCGACGGTCACATCTGCGTCGATGTTGCCTGCTACGACCTGGAGAACTTCAGGATTACAAGAAATCTTCACCTGTTCGGCCAGTTCAGCCATCTTTGCGGCATTGTTGCAGGATACGAGTGCGAAAGCTGCAACTCCAAGAGCCAAAATGTTTCTAAAAATTCTTTTCATGCAATTGTTATTTATTATTGTTGATATTAACGCAAATGTCCTACAAAAGTAACATTCTTAACCTAATAATTCAAATTTTTGTAACTTTGCCAAGCTATGGATTTGACGCAGATAAAACAGCGTTTCAGCATTATTGGGAACAGTCCTGAGCTGAACCGGGCCATCGAAGTGGCGTGCCAGGTGGCGGCCACAGACCTCTCCGTGCTCGTTACCGGAGAAAGCGGTGTCGGCAAGGAATTCATTCCCCAGATAATCCATTACGGCAGCCCCCGCAAGCACGGTGTCTACATCGCCGTCAACTGCGGCGCCATCCCCGACGGAACCATCGACTCGGAGCTCTTCGGGCACGAGAAAGGAGCCTTCACCGGAGCCAGCGAAGCCCGCAAGGGTTATTTCGAAGAGGCCAACGGCGGCACGCTGTTCCTCGACGAGGTGGCAGAGCTTCCCCTCTCCACCCAGGTCCGCCTCCTGAGGGTCCTCCAGACAGGAGAATTCATCAGAGTCGGCTCGTCCAAAGTGCAGAAAACCGACGTGAGGGTAGTGGCTGCCACCAACATCAACCTCCGCCACGCAGTGTCCGAAGGACGCTTCCGCGAAGACCTCTTCTACAGGCTGAACACCGTCCCCATCAAGATTCCGGCACTTCGCGAGCGCAAGGAGGACATCCATCTGCTCTTCAAGAAATTCGCCCTGGACTATGCCGACAAATACAACGTGCCGGCCATCCGCCTCGACGACGATGCCGTGCAGATGCTGCAGAACTACCGCTGGCCTGGCAATATCCGCCAACTGAAGAGCGTCGCCGAGCAGATTTCCATCCTCGAGAAGGACCGCCACATCCACGCCGAAGTGCTGCAGAAATACCTGCCCGTAGACAGCGAAGACAATGTTCCGGCCCTGACCGGCGCCCAGAGCGCAGACTATCTCAGCGACCGCGACATCATATTCAAGATCCTTTTCCAGCTGCGCCACGAGATTTCCGAGCTCAAGCAGCGCGTCGACGAGATGCAGCCCGCCGGAACCATCCCCGTGCAGACCAAGCACGCCACCGAAGGCCTGGTGATCGATGACGTCTCGAACTACGAGGAGCAGCACGAATTCCGTCACGAGGACAAGGGTGAGGAAATGCAGCCCGAGGAAGTGCAGCACGTGGACCTGACTCCCAAGGCTCCCGTATCGCTTCAGGACGCCACACGCGAACTGATAATCCAGGCTCTGGAGCGCAACGGAGGCAAGCGCAAGGCCACGGCCGAAGAACTCGGCTTCTCCGAAAGGACTCTTTACCGCAAAATAAAAGAACTGGGACTGGAATGAGAAAGACCGCCATCATACTCGCTACGTTATTCTGCCTCGCAGCGCTCAGTGGCTGCGGCATCTATTCGTTCTCCGGAACGTCCATCAAGCCCGACGTAGAGACGATAACCATCGAGCCGGTGGTGAACAACGCCCTCAAGGTGAACCCGACTCTGGCCAACTCTATGACCGAAGCTCTCAAGGACAAGTTCAAGAAGCTCACCAGCCTCAAGGAAGAGGAAGAGGATGGAGACCTGCAGCTGATCGTGACCATCGAATCCTACGACGTACGCGCGCAGGCCATCACGGCCGACGAGGTCGCTGCGCAGAACAGGCTCACCATTACCGCCAACGCAACCTTCATCAACTTGCTCCATCCCGAAGAGAATTTCGAGAAGAAGCAGTTCGCGGCGTTCCAGGACTACAATTCGGAACTGTCACTCGACGCAGTGGAGGCTTCTCTCTGCGACGACATCATAGAAACCCTGGTCGAAGACATATTCAATGCTTCGGTAGCCCAGTGGTAAAACCGTTATGCAGCAGCCCCGCGACATAAAGACCCTCGACATACACGCGCTCGAAGAAACTATGGAGAAATATCCCTGGTTCGCAGCTGCGCGTGCAGAGTATTTTGCGAGGATGGTGGCGATGGACCGCGAGTACATCCGTCCGGCCGCGAGGAAAATCGGCCTCTACGTGCCCGACCGCTGCAGGCTCTACGACATAGTGGTGCGTGGCCGCAAACCGGCCGTCACCGCTCCGGCAAAAAAACCGGCTGCAAGGCCTGCGATAGTGCCGCTGCGCGCCGACGTCCGCCCCGAAGAAGACCACCGCGAAGACGCACCTGTGGAGATGCCGGCAAGGGAGACGCCTGCGGAAACACCTCGCAAAAGAGTTCCGGGAGGCGATTATTTCTCAAAACAGGACTTGGAAGAGCTTGCCGAAACGGGCCAGGGCTACACTGACTTGCATTTCACTCCCAAGAGCAACCTGAGCTCTTCGCTCGACCGTGCCGCCGGCATCCTGGCCAGCGAAGCGCGTCCTAAAGTCCCGGATACCGACGAAGTCTGCACCGAAACGCTGGCCGGCATCTACTATTCCCAGGGCTTTTATCGAAGAGCCATAGATATTTACAAGAAACTTATTTTGTTTTATCCGGAAAAAAACACTTACTTTGCAGCCCTCATCGAAAGATGTAAAGAAAAAACAAAACAATAACGACATGCAAGCAGCTTATATAACCGTTTCGATCATCATTATGGTGGCAAGCATCCTTCTGACTCTCGTAGTACTCGTGCAGAATTCAAAAGGAGGCGGACTGGCAGCCAATTTCGCATCAGGCAACACTACTTTCGGTGTACGCCAGACTGCAGACTTCCTTGAGAAGACCACTTGGGTACTGGCAGCAGTCATCATGGTTCTCTGCATCGCAGCCACCTTCCTCATTCCCAACAGAAAGGCTTCAAGGGACTCAGTCAGGGAGATGATTGAACAGTCAATCCCTTCAGAAGGCCAGCCTTCACTGCCTTCAAACACTCTTCCCCTGGAAGACGCAACTCCGGCAGAATAACAGTCGGAATGCACCGAAGGGACACGGCTTCGCACTGCGCGAAGTCGTTTTTTTATGTCTTTAAGTGGCATTTATTTGTTATCTTTGCGGATTGTTTGTAAAAATCCGGATTATGTCTTTAAAATGCGGAATAGTAGGGCTTCCCAACGTCGGAAAATCGACTCTGTTCAACTGTATCAGTTCATCCAAAGCACAGAGTGCCAATTTCCCGTTCTGCACCATAGATCCCAACATCGGTTCGACCAACGTGCCTGACCACAGGCTCGAAGAGCTCGAGAAACTCGTACACCCCAAAAGGGTCGTTCCCGCCACCGTCGAGATCGTCGACATCGCCGGCCTGGTGAAAGGCGCCAGCAAGGGAGAAGGCCTGGGCAACCAGTTCCTGGCCAACATCCGCGAGACCGACGCCATCCTCCACGTGCTGCGCTGCTTCGACGACGGCAACATAGTGCACGTCGACGGCGGCGTGGATCCGGTCCGAGACAAGGAAGTCGTAGATATGGAGCTGCAGATCAAGGACCTCGAGACCGTGACCAACCGCATCGAGAAGGTCCGCAAGCAGGCTACCACCGGCGGCGACAAGAACGCCAAGAAGGCCTGGGAGATGCTGGAGCGCTACAAGGCAGTCCTCGAACAGGGCCGCAACGCCCGCGAGGTGATTCCCCAGAATCCCGACGAGGAGAAGTTGGCCAAAGAATTCTGCCTTCTCACCTGCAAACCCGTGCTCTATGTCTGCAACGTCGACGAGAACTCCGCTGCAAAAGGCAACAAATACACAGAGGCGGTGGCCGAAGCCATCAAGAACGAGGATGCAAAGATGATGGTCATCGCAGCCCGCATCGAGAGCGAGATCGCAGAGCTCGAAAGCTATGACGAGCGCCAGATGTTCCTCGAAGAGATAGGCCTCGAGCACTCCGGAGTGGAGCGTCTCATCCGCGAGGCATATTCACTTCTCAACCTCCAGACATATTTCACGGCAGGAGAGCCTGAAGTCCGCGCCTGGACCATCAACAAGGGCGACAAAGCCCCCAAGGCCGCCGGCGTCATACACACCGACTTCGAGAAAGGCTTCATCCGTGCCGAAGTCATCAAATACGAAGATTTCATCCACTACGGCAGCGAGGCAGCCTGCAGGGCAGCCGGAAAACTCTCCAGCGAAGGCAAGGACTATGTCGTAGGCGACGGAGACATAATGCATTTCCTTTTCAACGTCTAATAACTTTAATACCATATGAAACACAACCTTACACTCTGCACTCTGGCCACGATGGCCGTACTGATGCTGACGTGCAGCTGCCAGACCAAGACTAAACTCGACAAAGTGCCCGAGCCCGCCTGGTACGACTACGAGAATTATTTCATAGAGAAGAACGGAATTTTCTCAGACCTTCCCATATATCCCGACGACATCGTGATGCTCGGTGACGAAATCATCGATTTCGGAGAGTGGGCCGACTTCTTCCAGGATACCTGCTTCGTAAACCGCGGTATTATGTTCGAAGGCACTCCCCACACCCTTTACAGGATTGACGGCATCGCCAAAGCCACTCCCAGCAAGATTTTCGTCAGCACAGGACTCCAGGACATAAAGAGAGCCGCAGACGCTGACGCCAACCTCGTGGCCGACACCGTCATCGCCAACGTCCAGGAGATTTTCAAGCGTGCACACGCCATCTCTCCCGCAACCGAACTCTACTACATCAGCATCCTTGCCGACCGTCAGGTCAGCGACGCCGGCGTTACAGCCATTGCCAAGGCCAACAAGTACATCAGGGAAGCCGCCGAGAAAGACAAAGTGTTCACTTTCATCGACATCAGCAATATGGCTGACGGCAGCGGCAAGATGGACGAAGCATACACCTACGACGGCCGCAGCCTCAACGGTCTCGGATATGAAAGACTCGTCGAGAAAGTGCTCAACAACCTGCCCACCAGCTTCAAGCAATACAACAAGGCTGCCGACCACAGCTACCCCGAGATCAGCCCGGCCCACCACAACCGCGTGTCACAGTTCAACTCGCTGCCCAAGAACACCCACAGCGTGATGTTCCTCGGCAACAGCATCACCCGCCGCGGCCCCTGGGAAGAGCTTCTGCCTTTCCTCCACACCACCAACAGGGGTGTAGGCGGTGACGTGCTCAGAGGTATGTACAACCGTGTGGACGACATCGTGGAAGACAACCCTACGGCAATCTTCCTGATGGGAGGCATCAACGACATCACCAATCCGAACAAATCTGTCGACGTAATCTGGAAAGACTACGAAAGACTTATCGACAAGATCAGGAAAGACCTTCCTTCAACCGCGCTTTTCGTGCAGTCTACCCTTCCCGTCACAGCAGAGCACGACCGCGACAACGCCACCAACCCCAAAGTGGCCGAGCTCAACAAATACCTCGCAGCCGCAGCTGAAAAATACGGCTATACGTTCGTAGACCTGACTCAGGCCATGTGCGATGAAAACGGCTTCCTGAAATCTGATTACAGCATCGACGGACTCCATCTGTCTGCTGACGGATACTTCGTTTGGAGCACCGTACTTCTTGAGAAATGCGGATTGCTGGTCCTCTCAGAGAATCAGAGAATCATTGAAAACAACACTTTCGCTGACCCCGCAACAACGAATTAAGAATAACATACAATATGTACAGGACACATACCTGCGGCGAGCTGCGTCTTGAGAACGTCGGCACAACCGTCACCCTTGCCGGATGGGTACAGAGAATCCGCAAAATGGGAGGAATGACATTCGTAGACCTCCGCGACCGTTATGGCATACCCCAGCTTGTGGCTGACGCAAACAGCGCACAGGCCGTTGCAGACGCAGTGGCGTCGCTTGGACGCGAATTCGTCATCCAGGCCACAGGCCGCGTGGCAGAACGCCAGAGCAAGAATGCCAAGATGGACACCGGAGACATCGAGATACTTCTCGACCAGGTAAATGTGCTCAACCCATCCGACATCCCTCCGTTCACAATCGAGGATGTCAGCGACGGCGGTGAGGAGCTGCGCGCAAGATACCGCTATCTCGACCTGCGCCGCAACCCCCTCAAGAACGCCCTTACGCTCCGTCACCGTATGGCCCACGAAGTGCGCAATTATCTGGACGCACAGGGATTTATGGAGATCGAAACTCCTTTCCTCATAAAATCCACTCCCGAAGGAGCCCGCGACTTCGTCGTGCCCAGCCGTATGAACCCCGGAGAGTTCTACGCACTGCCGCAGAGCCCCCAGACCTTCAAGCAGCTGCTGATGGTGGCAGGCTACGACCGCTATTTCCAGATCGTACGCTGCTTCCGTGACGAAGACCTCCGCGCCGACCGCCAGCCGGAATTCACCCAGATAGACTGCGAAATGAGCTTCGTGGAGCAGGAAGACGTCCTGAACCTCTTCGAAGGAATGATGCGCCACCTCTTCAAGACCGTGGTGAACGCCGACATCGCCAATCCCATCCCGAGGATGAGCTGGTACGACGCAATGGACCGCTACGGCAGCGACAAGCCCGACATCCGTTTCGGTATGGAAATCCACGAGGTGACTCCGCTTGTACAGGGACACGGTTTCTCGGTGTTCGACAGCGTGGAATATGTCGGAGCCATCGCAGTTCCCGGTGCCGCAGCATACACCCGCAAGCAGACAGACGAACTCACCGAATGGGTGAAACGCCCCCAGGTTGGAGCCAAGGGTCTTGTATATATCAAGATGAACGAAGACGGCAGCGTCAAGTCGTCTGTCGACAAATTCTATACTGAGGACCAGCTCAGGGCCGTCGCCGCTGAAGCAGGCGCAGCCAAGGGAGACCTCGTGCTCGTGCTCTGCGGAGCGAAGCGCAAGACCCAGACGATGCTCGGCGTGCTGCGCATCGAGATGGGCAACCGCCTCGGACTCCGTGACCCCAAGGTGTTCGCACCTCTGTGGGTCGTGGACTTCCCGCTGCTCGAATGGGACGACGAGACCCAGCGCTTCTACGCGATGCACCACCCCTTCACCGCACCGAAACCGGAGCATATGGAGTGGTTCAATTCCAACCGCAAGGAAGACCTCGAGAAAGTCTGCGCCAATGCATATGACTTCGTGCTGAACGGCACCGAACTCGGCGGCGGCAGCATCCGTATCCATCAGGCCGATATCCAGAAGAGGATGTTCGAAGTGCTCGGCATCAGCTCCGAAGAGGCCGACTACAAGTTCGGTTTCATCATCAATGCGTTCAAGTTCGGAGCACCGCCTCACGGAGGCCTTGCATTCGGCTTCGACCGTATCTGCGCACTGTTCGGAGGTCAGGAGACCATCCGCGACTATATCGCATTCCCCAAGAACAATATGGGCCGCGACGTGATGCTCGACGCCCCTTCTGCCATCGACGACACCCAGATGGAAGAACTGTTCCTCAAGAGCGTGGCTCCTGAAAAGAAATAATATGAAAGACCGGATTCTCGACGTCCTCAGCGGCGTCATACATCCCGCCTATCAGGAAAACATAGTCCGTCTCGGACTGGTGGAGAACCTCAAGGCGGATGACAAGACTATATCCTTCCAGCTTGTTTTCACACGCAGGGACCCTCTGGCAGGAAGCATCAAGCAAGCCTGCACCGAGGCTCTCAAAGAAGCTTTCCCGCAGCACGAAGTTCAGATCCTCGAACTGGTGCGCGAGAAGAAAGCCAAAAGCAGCTCCCCGGCCGACCTCGGAATGGAAGAACTGCAGCACATCGGCAAGATAATAGTCATCGCATCAGGCAAGGGAGGCGTGGGCAAGAGTACCGTGGCCGTGAACCTTGCCGTGTCTCTGGCTCGCAGGGGCTACCGCGTCGGCCTCGCCGATGCCGACGTCTACGGACCGTCAGTTCCCAAGATGACCGGCACCGAAGGAATGATGCCACAGGCACTCGAGCGTGAAACGGAAGAAGGTACGCAGCAACTCATACTCCCCCTCGAGAAATACGGAGTCAAATGGATGTCCATCGGCTATTTCGCAAGTCCTGAGCAGGCCCTCATATGGAGAGGCCCGATGGCCTGCAACGCCCTCAAGCAGATCATCCTCCAGGTGCAGTGGGGCGAACTGGACTATCTGCTCATCGACCTGCCTCCCGGAACGGGAGACATCCACATCACACTGGTGAACGACATCCCTGTGGACGGAGCCATTATCGTCACTACTCCCCAGGCCGTGGCGCTTGCCGACGTGGAAAAGGGCATCAATATGTTCCGCAACCCGAAAATCGACAAACATATATATGGTATAATAGAGAATATGGCGTGGTTCACGCCGGCCGAACTTCCAGACAACCGTTATTACATCTTCGGAAAGGACGGAAGCAAGGCCATCGCTGCCAAATACGGCATCGAAATTCTCGCTCAAATTCCGCTTGTTCAGAGTATTTGCGAAAAAGGTGACGAAGGCGCTCCCGAAGCCCTCGATCCCAACAGCGTGATTTCTAAGGCTTTAGACAACATAGTACTTTAGTATCAAAAATATTTTTAAAATTTTTGGTACTTTGTCTTGCAAGGTATTGGTTTTTTTCTATATCTTTGCATCGTAAACATCAATGCAAAGGATAGTACTAATAAAAAACTAATACTACGATGAAAAAAACTATCAACGCTGGAATCGGAAAACGCAACTTCGTAATCGACGAAGATGCATACGCAAGACTGGACTCTTTCCTCAACCACTTCCGCGCCCGCCTCAACGTCGGCGACAAGAAAGAAGTGATGGAAGACCTTGAAGAAAGGATCGCCGAACTCTTCACTGCAGAGACCGCCGGCGGAGCCACAGTAGTAGACATCACTCTAGTCAACAAGGTCATCGCCGAAATCGGAATGCCCGACGGGACCGACGAGTTCGCCTCTGCTGCAGGTGCTGCCAGCACCCAGACAGAATCCAAGCCTAAGAAGAAACTCTACCGCAACCCTGACGACAAGTTTCTCGGCGGCGTGTGCGGCGGTCTTGCCGCCTACTTCGACACAGATGTGGTCCTCATCCGCATCCTCTTCGTAGCCCTGCTCATCTGCGCCTCCGCAGGCTTCTGGGCATATCTCATCTTCTGGATCGTGACTCCCAACGCTGTCACCCCGACCCAGAAATGCGAACTGCGCGGTCTTGCTCCCACGATGGAGAATCTCTCAAAGTTTACTAACTCTTCAAAATAATGCGCGATATGGAAAAGAACGTCAACACCGAGAATGTCCGCGCACAGATGCGGAAGGGAGTTCTGGAGTATTGCATCTTGCTGCTCCTCGCAAAGGAAGATGCCTACGCATCCTCAATCATCACCAAGCTCAAGGAAGCCAATATGATAGTAGTCGAAGGTACCCTGTACCCGCTGCTCATCAGGCAGAAGAATCAGGGCTTGCTCCAATACCGCTGGGAAGAATCTCCTCAGGGCCCGCCCCGCAAGTATTATGCGATCACAGACAAGGGCCGGGAGCAGCTTGAGGAAATGAACAACGCCTGGCAGGAAATCGTCACCACAATCGAAAACATCAAGAACTAAGCGGCTATGAACAAGGTTGAAAAAGTAAGCATAGGCAAATGCGCCTTCTCTCTCGACGAGAAGGCATATGCCGCCGTCAAGGACTATCTTGATACGCTGAATCTCTATTATTCAAAGATGGAGAGCGGCAAGGAAATCCTCGAAGGCATAGAAGAGAGGATGGCTGAACTGCTCCTTGAGAAGACAGGCAACGGCGTCAACGTGGTCTCTGCCGACATTGCCAATGAAGTCATCGAGATTCTCGGCAAGCCCGAGGTAATCGAAGAGGGTTCTGCCGAAAGCAGCGGCCCCAAATACAACCCTGAAGGCAAGAAAAGGCTCTACCGCGACCCGAGCAACAAGATTCTCGGTGGAGTTTGCAGTGGACTGGCAGCATACTTCAACACCGACACCGTGCTGATCAGGGTGCTGTTCGTGGTGCTCACCTTGCTTCCCGGCTTCCTGACCTGGGGCCACGGATCAAGCATCTTCCCGTTGCTCTATATCATAGTCTGGATCGCAATGCCCAAGGCCGACACCCTGCGCAAGCAGTGCGAGATGAGAGGGCAGAGCCTCGGCATCGCAGACATCGAAAGCCAGTACAAGGACGGTTCTGCCTTTGTCAAGGACAACAACTCTGATTTCTGGAGAGTCTTCGGACGCATCATCGGTATCTTTGTCGGCATCATACTGCTGATGATGGGCATCTCCGGCCTGGTAGCCGGCGGATTTGCCGCCTTCGGCACGACTGCCGTCTTCCATCTCGACTCGCAGATCGTTATGAATACCCTTCAGGAGATTTTCGAGGCGTTCGGATCTTCGTACTACGGCTTCAACGCCAGTATCACCCCTCTGATCAGAATCCTTCTGATAGTGTTCGGCTCGCTGGTATACTTCCTGCCGTGCATCGGTCTGATATACGCAGGCATCCACCTGATCTTCAACCTCAGGTCACCTTCCTGGAGACCCGGTCTGGTTGTCTTCATCCTGTGGCTGCTCTCTATAGTTGCACTGTTTGTAATGCTGATAATCGCCGCTTCATCTGTTGCTGTCTTTAAATCGACGGTTACCGCATTCATTCCTTTTTTATTCTGACCAGTACCGGGAGGTGGTCACTCACCCCTCCGTTGTAGCGCGGCCCGACGAAAGTGCGCTTCGGCTTCAGCCCCAAAAAAGCTGAATCATACTCCTGGAGGAACGAGGCGTCGAAAATGCTGAATTGCGCACCTTCGCCCGCAAGCCGCGGCGACACTATCGCCTGGTCAATCAATTCCCACTTGCCTTTGTAGCGGATGGAGCCCATACCCTTCCGCCACAGAGGCAAGGCCATATTATGCAGGCTGCAACTGTCGCAGAGTGCCGTCAGGGACTCACCGTCAGGCGTGTCGTTGAAATCTCCGACAAGCAGGATGCGGGCCCAAGGGTCCTGCTTCTGCAACGAATCAATCTTCTGGCGCAGCAGCCGGGAAACAGCCTCGCGCCTTGAATCTGACGATGTCGCACCTCCACGCTTCGAAGGCCAGTGGTTCACGAACAGATGCAGCGCTTCGGCTGCCGTATCCACTGCGGACCTTAACCTGCAATAGAGTATGTCCCTCGTTCGGAAGCCGTCCACTCTCAGGAAATCCACCTCAACCGCCTCAAGGCGTGCAGGGTCGTAGAGCATCGCGACGTCTATGCCCCTTGCATCGGGGCTTTCACGGTGGACTATGCGGTAGCCTGTCTTTGCCAGAGGCGTGTTCTCAGCCAGGTCCCTGACCACCCTAAGGTTCTCTACCTCGGCCAGAGCAATCACGGCCGGCATCGAGCCAAGGCTGTCGGCTGTAGCAATAAGCGCCTTCGCTATGAAATTGCGCTTGGCCAGGTATCTCTTCCTGTTCCAGTGATATTCTCCTGCTGGAGTAAAGCCGTCATCGTCCTTTCCCACTTCGTCGCGTGTGTCGAAATAGTTCTCGACATTCCAAAAAACAACCTGTGCGCTGACTTCGGCAGCCGCGCACAGGAGTAATAAAGCTATCGCCACAATCTCCCGCCTCATCCCGAAAAAGTATTATTACATCAGTCCAGTGTCATCTCGTTGAGCAGGTAGCCTGCGCCTCCGAACTTGTCGATGATGAACAGTACGTAGCGGATGTCCACGCAGATGCAGCGCTGCAGGTCAAGCTCGAAGATGATGTCGCCCGACATCGCCTCCCAGTTGCCGTCGAATGCAAGGCCGGTGAGCTGTCCCTTGCCGTTGAACACGGGGCTGCCGGAGTTTCCACCGGTGATGTCGCCTGTCATAATGAAGCAGTTGGGCATAGAGCCGTCAGGGTTGGCATAGCGGCCGAAATCACCAGCATAGTAGAGGTCTTTCAGCTTCTGGGGAACTACGAACTCCCAGTTGTCGGGGTCTTCCTTCTCCATCACGCCCTTCACCGTAGTGTAGTATTTGTAGACCACGCCGTCCTTCGGCTCATATGACTTGACCTGGCCGTAGGTGAGGCGCATCGTAGAGTTGGCATCCGGATAGATCGGCTTGCCGGCATTCATCTCCAGCTGTCCGGCGATATATTTCTTGCGGGCATTTTCCAGCTTCTCGGCGAGTGCCGTGTAGGCCATCTGCTCGGCGATACCGACTGCACGGTAGTCCTGTACGAACATATATGCCGGATCGTCCACGAAGCTTATGCGGCCCGACTTGGCCTTGGCGGCGATGTCGGTGGCAGCCTTCTCCTTTGAAGAGAAAGCAGTAGTGGCGAACAGGTCGTCCACATATGCGTCGATGTCGCCTGCAAACTCGCTGTCAATGACCTCGAAGTATTCGGGAAGAAGTTCTGCGGGAAGTTTTTCCTTCGCCACCTTGAGCATCTCCTTCGTAACCTTGACGTCGGTGGGCATATTGTAGTCCTTGTAGAACGAATCCATATAGGTGTTGACGCCATCCAGCATTTCCTTGCGGGCAGCTTCGTCGGCAGTGTCGTAGTTGCGCAGACGGTTGGCAACGTTGTTAGCGACGGTTCCCAGTTCAACCCTGCCTATAGACTCAGTCAGGTAAGTGAGGTTCACATCGTGCTGGGTCATCTGGTCTACCAGCGAGTAGATCTCGTCGAGCACGCCTGCGTATTTCTTGTTGCGGCCAGGCTTGGCGGCAATCCAGTTGCGGAAGGCGTTGTCATTCTCATAGCGGCGCTCCTCGACTTTGAGGTTGGCGATCTGCTCGTTCATTCCGATCCAGTTCTTCCAGTAGTTTGAAGAGCTTGAATACTTGCTGGCATACTGCAGCCTGACTGCAGGGTCTGCAAGCATATCGGCCATAAGCACGTCCTGGCGGTGTCCGCGGCAGTAGATACCAGCTTCGTTGCCGGCCCTTACCATTCCGATCTCGGGACCCGTGAGGTAGCGGTTGGTGCTGCCAGGATAACCCATAATCATAGAGAAGTCACCTTCCTGAATGCCTTTCAGAGAGATTGTCAGGTGGGTTACGGGATTGTAGGGAACGTTGTCCGGAGAGTATTCTGCAGGGTTGCCGTCCTTGTCGGAATAGATGCGGAACATAGAGAAGTCGCAGGTATGGCGCGGCCACATCCAGTTGTCGGTGTCGGCACCGAACTTTCCGATAGAACTCGGGGGAGCGCCCACGAAGCGGACGTCACGGTATGTCTTGTAAACGATCAGGTAGTAGTAGTTGCCTCCGTAGAGCGCCGAAACGGTGGCGGTGAGGAACTTGTTGTCACCGGTGGCGGCAGAAATCATCTGCTGTGCGGCAACGCTCATCAGGCTGTCGCGCTGACGGTCGTCCTTGCCCTTGCGGGCAGCCTTCTCAAGCTGCTTGGTGACGTCGGTCATGCTCTGCATGAAGGTGACTGTCAGGCCGGGGGCGGGCAGCTCCTCGCTGAAGTTCATTGCCCAGTATCCGTCGGTGAGATAGTCGTGCTCGACGGTGCTGAGGCGCTGGATTACACTGTATCCGCAGTGATGGTTGGTGAGCAGCAGGCCCTGTGAAGACACCACTTCGCCGGTGCATCCGCCTCCGAAATGCACGACGGCATCCTTCAGTGACGAATGGTTGATGCTGTAGATCTGGTCTGCAGTGAGCTCGCAGCCCATCTGCTGCATTGTCTTGATGTTCATCTTCTCAAGCAGGGGGAGCAGCCACATTCCCTCGTCGGCCAGGGCCGGAACGGAAACGAGCATCACTGCCATTGCGATGATGATACTTTTGAGTGTTTTCATGTTCTTAAGGATAGTTTTCACAAAAGTAACAAAATGCCTTTAAAAATAGGTGTTTGGTTTTGTGTTATTAATTACCTATATTTGTCGGCTCCAGAAAAAGCGGTAAATATTAAATAATCAAATAATTAATACCTGATAATGAAAAATTACACTACTGACAAGATTCGCAACGTCGTACTCATAGGTGGCACCCGCAGCGGTAAGACCACCCTCGCAGAGGCGATGCTGTATGAAGGCAAGGTCATCGACCGCCGCGGTACTGTCGAAGGCAAGACCACCGTTTCCGACAACACCGAGGTTGAACAGCTCTATCAACGTTCAATCTATTCGACTCCGCTCTACGCAGAGTTCAAGGACCACAAGATCAATTTCATCGACACTCCGGGTGCAGATGACTACATCGGTGGTGTGATTTCAGCCCTCAACGTTTGCGACTCAGCCATAATGACCATCAACGCTGGTCAGGGCGTCGAGGTAGGCACCGAGATTATGGGCCGCTACGCCGAAGAGCACAAGATGCCGATGATCATCGCTGTCAACCAGCTCGACACCGACAAGTCAAACTGGGACAACACCATCGACAGCCTTCACCAGGCATTCGGCAGCAAGCCGACCATCTTCCAGTTCCCCGTAAACGCAGGTGTCGAGTTCAACAGCTTCGTTGACGTCCTCAAGATGAAGATGTACAAGTTCAGCGGTGAAGACGGCAAGTGCGAGATCGTAGACGTTCCCGCCGACCTTATGTCAAAGGCAGAAGATATGCGCGCCGAACTTATGGAAATGGCAGCCGAGAGCGACGAGGCCCTGATGGAGAAATTCTTCGACGCAGGCGAGCTTACCGAGGAAGAGATGCACAAAGGTCTCAACATCGGTTTCGTGAACGGCACCCTCTATCCTGTATTCTGCGTATGCGGCAAGAAGGACATCGGCGTTCAGCGTCTTATGGAATTCCTCACCGAAGTGGCTCCCGCCCCGAAGGAGGATCCTGCAGGCAAGACCTCTCTGTTCGTCTACAAGACTGCTCTCGAGCAGCACCTCGGCGACGTCGTATACTTCAAGGTTCTTTCAGGCAAGGTTGGTGAAGGTGAAGACTTCATCAATATGGCCAACGACTCTAAGGAGCGCATCACCACTCTCTACGCCGTAGCCGGCAAGAAGAAAGAGAGAGTTACCGAGCTTGCAGCAGGCGACCTCGGATGTACCGTGAAGCTCAAAGCCGTCAAGAACAACCAGACCCTCAACGTTCCTGGTTACGACAAGGTATTCCCGCCCATCGAGTATCCGCAGAGCAAATATCGTTGCGCTGTCAAGGCCGTCGACGAGAAAGACGAGGAGAAACTCGGCGAAGCACTCAACCGCGCCGGTGCAGAGGATCCTACAATGCGCATCGAGTATTCTAAGGAACTCCGCCAGACCATCATCAACGGTATGGGTGAGCAGCACATCAACATCCTCAAATGGCATATCAACAACGACTATAAGATCGACGTCGAGCTCTTCGCTCCGAAGATCCCTTACCGCGAGACCATCACCAAGGTCGCTACTGCCGAGTACACCCACAAGAAACAGTCAGGTGGTGCAGGTCAGTACGGCCGCGTAGTTCTCCTCGTGGAGCCTATCGTAGAAGGTGTAGAGCCTACAGGCCGCTTCAAGATTGACGGCAAGGACACTCAGCTCACCATCAAGGGTAAGGAAGAAACCACTCTCGACTGGGGCGGCAAGTTCGAGTTCGTAAACTGCGTCGTCGGTGGTGCCATCGATGCCGGCTTCATGCCCGCCATCAAGAAAGGTATCATGCAGAAGATGGAGGAAGGCCCTCTGACCGGTTCTTATGCACGCGACATCCGCGTATACATCTACGACGGTAAGATGCACCCGGTTGACTCTAAGGAAATCGCCTTCATCATCGCAGGCCGCAACGCTTTCAAGGACGCCTTCAAGCAGGCTGGTCCGAAGCTTCTCGAGCCTATCTACCTCGTTGAGGTAATGGTTCCCGGCGACTGCATGGGTGACGTTATGAGCGACATCCAGAACCGTCGCGGTATCATCGAGGGTATGGGCAGCGAGAAAGGCTTCCAGATCCTCAAGGCCCGCGTTCCTCTGGCTGAACTCTACAAATACTCTACTACCCTCAGCTCCCTCACTTCAGGCCGCGCTACCTTCACAATGAGCTTCATCGAGTACCAGCAGGTTCCGATGGACGTTCAGGAGAAGCTCCTCAAGGCTTACGAAGAGGAAGAGAAAGACGAGTAGCAGTGCGCTTCAAGCAGTTCTCAGTGGACGACGCGCGGTGCGCGATGAAAGTCGGCACCGACGGAATCCTCCTGGGAGCCTGGGTTTCCTGCGAAGGAGCCGGCAAGCTGCTTGACATAGGCACAGGATCGGGACTGATCGCCCTTATGGCGGCACAGAGATGTGCAGCCGGGGGCGATCACCGTTTTTATATAACTGCCATCGACATCGACGGGGAGGCCGCGGCGCAGGCTGCGGACAATTTCGCGGCATCGCCCTGGGCGGGGCAGATGAAAGCCCTGCCGACGAGTCTTGACGCTTTCGTGGCAGAAGGACACGACGGCGAGTTCGACGTCATCGTGTCGAATCCTCCTTATTATATCGCCGGGAAGAGCATCGTGCCTGCCGGGGAACAGCGCACTGCGGCCCGCAGGGATGCCGACCTTACGCTTGATGACATCCTGCAGGCAGCTTCGCGTCTTTTGTCTCCGAACGGCAGACTGTCACTTATCCTGCCGACGGCACGCGAGGCTGATTTGCTGGCGTCAATGGAGAAGTACGGATTCTCCGCAACCCGTATTTGCCGCGTAAAAACCACCGAGCGCAAGGAACCCTCCAGAGTTCTCGTAGAGATTGGCCGTATCTCCTGCAGCCCTCCTTGGGGCTCAGGGGCTGCTGCTAGGGGACTAGAAAAAATAGTCCCTTGCGCAGCACCCCTGTCGCCACTGGCGGAGGGTCTGACGATAGGCAGCGAGGAATTCAGGAAACTTACCGGGAATTATTACCTCTGACCACTGCCTCGTAATCTGCCAGGATTTCGCGCACGCGGTCAGTCTCCGAGCAGCCCAGCGCCTTGAGGCGGTTGAACGCATTGTCAGCTATGGCCTGCATCTGTTCAGGATTGTCCAGCAGCCACTTCGCTTTCCGAACCAGCTCATCCCTGTCGCGGAAATAGACACAACACTCATCCTCCGGCCAGAAACTGTCCATATCGGCAGTGTATTCACTCAGCATCACCGTCTTAGTCACCGGCAGTTCGAAACTCCGGCGGGTATAGGTGTCATTGTTCTGCTTCGAGAAGAAAACAAGGGCGACTTTTATGCGATTCATCAGATCGTTGTACTTGCTGCCGTTTGCAGGGCCGTGGAAACAATGTTGAAACAGGGGCCAGTACCGTGACTGCATCCACCCTCTCGGCTCACCGTATAGTGAAAGAGGCAGACCCGCATCAAGCAGGGTCTTCAACAGTTCGTCGCGGCCGTCATTCTCCCAATGACCGACAAAGGCCAGGGGAATGTCCTTTTCGCAAGCTATCGGATAATTTCGTGTTTCCATATAATACGGCAACAGCAGCTTTGCGTTCTCGATGCCGATCTGCCTATAGTCATCGATGTTCTTGCGACGGTAGACATAGTTCAGCCGGCAATACCTGGCCGCAGCCCGTTCAAATGAAGAATTGGGTTTGTTGCGCCGCTGCTCGAAAGGATCGTCGTTGTCGTACGAAAAGACTGGGGCCTTGCGGCTGATTGCCTTCACGGTATGGGGATTAATGAAGTAACAGTGATAGAGGAACACCAGATCCGGATGAAATCTGTTGACAGCTTTCCGAAGTTCCAGGCTTGCCGCGGTGATGGCCGGACCGATGAGCCAGTGGCGTTTCACCTTGCCGACAGCAACCTTGAGAGGATTGTCCTCGTTCATCTCGAAACGGTCGGTATCAAAGCAGTACACCTCGTGCCCAAGCCTGCGGAAAGCCTCCGCAAAAGCCTTTGCATACATATCATAGGTCGTGAAACTTCCTGCTACGAGTATTTTCATTTTGATGTTTCTGTCTGTCACTCCCTTAAGCAAAGGTACTATTTTTGCTTAATAATCGCTACCTTAGTTGATTGGTATGACTGACGACAGCAGGATATTGGAATTATACCGCAGCGGTGAGCGCAACCAGGCGTTCAACCTGCTCGTGCGCCAATATGGCGAGCAGCTATACTGGCACATCCGCAAGCTCGTGGCCAGCCACGACGATGCGAACGACCTGCTCCAGAACACCT
>JAEEGH010011784.1_pt1 | contig 19767 bp, 16 predicted proteins | sample 9134181 | NCBI WGS metagenome assembly JAEEGH01 (sample SAMN16246544, study PRJNA631951) | gut metagenome | biome: gut microbiome; feature: rumen; material: DP-attached | host: Bos | place: Iran: Karaj | collected 2018-10 | reverse complement strand
GGCCCTGCTTGGTCTCCGTGCGCCGCGTTTCGGGGCGGCGACGGGAGCGCTCCTGCTGCGGGGCGGGGTCGCTGTAGTATTTCAGCGTGTACGTGCTGTCGTCCTTCCATTCCACGCCGCTCACCCAGCCGCTCACCTGCGAGGCGGCAAATTTCTGCGGCAGCTCTGCCGCTCTGCGGTAGTCCTCCGCTGTGCCCTGTGCCCCAGCCGTGAGTGCGGCCGTCAGCGCCAGCGCCATCATGATGCCTTTTTTCATTTGCCTTCTTTCTAAGTCCTCCTTTGCTTCAGCAAGACATTCGTTCAAGTTTTCCTTTGCTTCTTCAATGGTTCTGCCTGTGGACGTTAGATAGCCGCCAAGTATTTCTGTCTCTGTCTGACACCAATAGCTCCCATCCTTTGCTTTCTCAATTGTTACAAATACTTCCATATCAATCTTATTTTAATACGATGATATCTGACCACCTTGTGGTGGGGTTCTTACTCTTGAAATCATGCTTGATGGCATTGGCAAAGACTTCGGCTTTTCCTTTGCCATCTTTCTTTGTGTATTGCTGGGAGCCTAATACCAAGGTCTCGCTACCGTTCACTTTGTTGATGTGGTCGATGGCGGCATCCAGCCGCTTCATCTTCTGGAACTGCTCGGCGTTATAGTCGAACAGGTCGGTCTGGACGGGACTGTTAGGGCCTACGCTCATGACTATTACGCCTGCTTTCTTGTACTTGTAGCCTGGGATGAAAATCTTCTGCAGGACTTCTGTGGCTGCCTTCGCTATCTCTATGGTGCTGCAGGTGGGCACGATGAGCCGCTTCTCCTGAAAGTTCCAGTACTGAGGCAGGTCCTCTCTGAAGACATTGGTATTGAGGAACACGCCGACAACGCCTGCAACGGTTTTCTGGGCTCTTAGCTTCTCAGCACATCTTACGGCATAGTTTGTGACGTGGGTTTTCAGAGTTTCAAAGTCGCTCACCATGCCATTGAAGCTTCGGCTCGTGCAGATGCTTTTCTTCTTAGCCATCTCTTCATTGGGGACTGCATCGATGCCGTTCAGTTCTTGCCAGGTACGATATATCACGATGTTATTGAAGATGTTCCTTACCCAATCGCCGTGATGCTGGGCAAAGTCGTAGGCTGTCTGTACGCCTAAGGCCTGCAGCTTGGCAGCATAACGCCTGCCGATGCCCCACACGTCTTCTATTGGGTAGAGCTTCAGAGCCTTCACACGCTTCTCGTCTGTGTCTATCATGCAGCAATGGCGATAGCCTGGGTACTTCTTGGCGAAGTGACTGGCCAGCTTTGCCAAGGTCTTCGTCGGACCAAGACCGATGCTGACTGGCATTCCGACACTCTTCTTGATGCGCTGGTGAAGGGTCTCACCCCATTCCTTCAGCTCTTTGTTGTCTGTATTCTCCAGTCTGTCGAAATAGACAAAGCACTCGTCGATGCTATATCTGAAGTATGCTGGAGCTTCTTGCTTGATGATTTCCACGATTCGGCCTGTCAGTTCTCCATACAACTCATAGTTGCTGGAGAACACAGCTATCTTCTCGTTCGGAAATTGCTGGGCAAGCTGGAAGTATGGAGTTCCTGCTTTGATGCCCATCTTCTTGGCTTCGTTGCTGCGGGCTACGACACAGCCATCATTGTTGCTCAACACAACAACGGGCTTACCGTTCAGATCTGGGCGAAAGACTCTTTCGCACGAGACATAGCAGTTATCACAATCAACGATGCCGTACATTTCAAAAGTTGATGTATTTTATAGGGTTGGCACTGAAGCCATAGTATGATTGAACATCCTTCCCAAGATAATCTGAATTGGAAAGTTCTGTGCCTACAAACATTATTCTTCCCTCACGTTCTTCAGAAATCATCCATTCCTGAGGAATATAGACAGCAATAACTATCCCCTTTTCTATAGCTAAAACGTGAGTGGCTTGAGAAGCCTTTTCTATTCGGGCCTTCCAATACTTCCTTGTCATTTCGTATAGGTTCTCGCGTTTTACCTTGCCAACTTTCACGCAAAATAGTCTATCTCCTGATTTTGGTATCAATCCTTCTGCTTTGCACATAACTTAACTTTAAACTTTATTGGTTTTAATTCCAACTTTTCTTTTTCTATGAAAGGATTTTGAATTATCCATATTTTGGGATATTCTGTCATTATCTCATAAACAACATAAAGATAATAATCCTTTCCATATTTTTTTGCCATTTCAAGTTCGTTCGCAGTATAATAGAAATCCATATCACCACACTTTCGGCTTGTTGCTTTTACTTCTATATAACGAGGCGTACCGTCTTTATTTACGGAGAGAATATCATAACCATAAGCATCGCTTTCTCGTGAAACCCATTTAATTTTTCTTTTTGCGTCTTTAATACTAATTGATAATTCCTCCTTTATACGTTTCGTCTCAGCTTGAACAACAATGCTTTCACCTCTATCGCCTAATAATTTATATTTATGTGCTTCTTTCTCATAATCTACTGATGAATGACTTGAAGGAGCCTTTTTATTCTCTGTTCCTTTAGTTACAACGAGTTCCATATTTACAAATGTATAATCTTCGACAGTTGGAAACTCCATTTCTCTTTCCATCGGATGAACAGCACGATTTTCATCTTTTATTGGTGCCTTGGGATAATCTCTCCACAAAAAGGTTGCAAACATATTTACACTCCATTTCTTCATGTCTGCATCTTTATTTTTAAATTCAAGGAGAGCTTTCCTTTTGTATATTGGATCTTGCTTCATCAAATCCTTGTTGTCTAAATCCAAATGCCTGAGATAATGGTCTAGATGGTCTTCGCATAATATGTTAAGATACTTTTCTGGAAAATATGTTGAAAGTATTTTCCCTTTGAACATTGTTGATATAGGACTATTTATCATTGCATCATAGTCTTCTGCCTCGCCAGCTTCCAACAATGCTAATATCTCTTGTTTTATATTTGCAAAAGCTTCTTTTGCTGATTTTCCAAATTTTTTTATGAAAACATAATCTTTTTCCTCTTTTCCATAATAAACTCCAAACTTCTTGGATGTTGATCCGGTAAAGTTACCTAACTGAGCCAATGAACGTTCTAATATGTAACAGAAAGTATCTTTCTTTTCTTTTCCAATTACATATTCATCTAAAGTCATAGATGCTATCTTATTCCTGTTAAATTTTCTAACAAATTCAGCACGACGTTTATAAATAGCGCTATAATCTTTTTCTAATGAACGCAAGGGAAACTGTTCCTTTGCTCTTTGAAGTTCCTGATAATTCATAACTATGATCTTTTCCAGTTTTTAATTGTCCATACTACTACGCCCCAAACCTCGAACTCGTCATACTCTTCTACACGGATGGGGGCGTACTTCTTATTGGCTGGGCGCAGTTCGATGTAGCCGTCTGCCTTGTGCTTCAAGTCAAGGAACTTGATGGTGAACTCGCCATTCACATAGCCTACTACGATGTCGCCATCCTGGGCTTCGAGGCTGCGGTCTATGACTGCTATATCTCCGTCGTCGATTCCGGCATCCTCCATACTGTCACCATCTACTCTGCCGTAGAACGTGGCTTCAGGATGCCTGATGAAGTCCCTGTTGAAGTCAAGGCTCTCCCGCATATAGTCCTGGGCCGGAGAGGGAAAGCCGGCCTTTATCTGCGGAGCCAAGAGGAGTTCGAGCTGTATGTCAAACTCGCCTTTGTATATTTTCATTCCTGACATGTACTTTCTTCTGTAATTATGACACAAAATTAAGCATTTTGTTTGAATTTCCGAGCAGAAAGTTTCGGATTTGATAGGTTTGAGAACGCAAAATTAAGTTTATTGCATAGAAATTAACTCTGCGTTATTATTTTTAAATAAAAATTTGATAACTTTGAACGCAAAAATTATATTTCTACAAAATGAAACAGAAAGAAATCATAGTTGCAGACCTAATTAAGAAATTACAGACATTAGAAGGTTTGTCAAACGATGAGCGAAGTAACCTTATAGGCCTCCTTCGCCAGCGCAAGAAGTATGGACTTGTGTGGGAGGATAAGCCCGAAGACGTAGAGGAACGGCTTCGCGAGGAACTTCCCGTGCTTCGAGAAATGAAAGACAAGGCTATTATTAGCAACGAGCCGGATGCCCCAAATCATATTTTAATAGAGGGTGACAACCTCGAAGCACTCACAGCCCTCAGTTACACCCACGAGGGGAAAATTGATGTTATATACATCGATCCGCCATACAACACGGGCAACAAGGACTTCGTCTATAACGATTCGTTTGTCGATTCAGAGGATTCGTATCGTCACAGCAAGTGGCTTTCGTTTATGAACAAGCGAATGAAGATTGCAAAAAAACTCCTCTCGGACAAAGGCGTTATCTATGTATCTATTGATGATAATGAACAGGCAAACCTGAAACTGCTGTGTGATGAGATATTTAGGAACTTTGACTTTGTAGCAACTATACCTTGGAGGAAAAGAACTGCAAAAGCAGATGTTCCACATTCTTTGTCGCAAGATTATGAATGGGTGTTATGTTATGCTTCTCAAAATTTTAGAGCTGGTATAGAAAAGGAAACAAGAAGATATTTTGAAACTCCTGATTTTCCAAATAAGCCTTGGCGGATTCATGACCTCACAAAACAAACTAGTGCAGAAGAAAGACCTAATAGTTTCTTCACGATTATAAACCCCAAAACAGGAGATGAATATCCTGCTAATCCAAATAGAACATGGGCCATTACTGAAGAAACTTTTAAAGATTACTATGCTATTAATAGGATCGTTTTCCCAGGAGACTATGATTTCCTTCACATATCAAAACCTGCTTTACGATACTGGAAGGAGGATGACGAAAAAAAAGCTGGTGGCTTATTTGGATATACAACAGTAAGTACAGACCTACCCAAGGAGGTTGGTATGACACAAGATGGAACTAAAGATATAAATGAAGTTTTTGGAAATAAAATATTTGGTTTCCCCAAGCCGCTTTCACTTATAAACTATATTCTTAAAGTATCAACACCACAAGCAAAAAAAATAACCATCCTTGACTTCTTCGCAGGCTCTGGCACCACTCTCCACGCTACGATGAAACTGAATGCTGAGGATGGAGGCCACAGGCAATGTATCCTTGTGACGAATAATGAGAATAATATCTGCGAAGAGGTGACCTATGAACGAAACAAGCGAGTAATTAATGGCTATACTACTCCTAAGGGAGTGGAAGTGGCGGGATTAAAGGCAAACACTCTACGTTATTTCAAGACTGACTTCATTCCTCGTGAAAGGACACAGAAGAACATGAGAGATTTGGTAGCTGCTGCCACAGACCTGCTCTGCATTAAGGAAGATTTGTATGAAGAACAGAACACGTTTGGCCGCTTTAAGCTAAAGCCGCACTTGGCTCGCCACTTCAACAACGGACTGAAACACATGCTAATTGTCTATTGCGAGGAACTGATAGACGAGATAGCGGAGGAGATAAAGAGAATGGACTTTGTCGGAAAACGCCTCAAGATTTATGTCTTCTCTCCTGGTCGCTATGCCTTCACAGATAACTTCCGCGAGGTGGAGGACAAAGTGGAATTAGTTGCCCTTCCTGCTGCTATCTATGATGCTTATCAGAAAGTTTTGCCTAAACGCAGGGAGAAACTGTTTGAGGAAGAGAATCCTGAAACGGATTTCCAATCAGACTTGTTTGAAGGACAAGAGGAAGGAGGCGAAGCATGAAAGAGCTGAAATTTCAACAGAAGGCTGTTCGCAAGTTGGTAGATGAAGTCATAGACCTGCTGCGTTTGTCAGGGAACAGGATGAAACTCATCTTTAAGGCACCTACAGGGGCTGGTAAAACTGTTATGGCCTCGCAATTGCTGGCAGACTTGACGGAAGAACTGCAATCAAGAGGCGACAGTCCTTATCAGCAGGTTGCATATATTTGGATAGCTCCCAACAAACTGCACCAGCAAAGCTACTTCAAGATGAAAAGCTACTTCACAGAGTCGCGCTTATTGAAACCTGTGATGTACGACGAAATAGACCAAAGCGAAGGCATAATCAAGCCTGGCGAGATACTATTTGTGAATTGGGAGAGCATCAACAAGGAAAAGAATGTTATGGTGCGTGATTCAGAACAGAATGCTTCGCTCTATGAAATTACTCGTAGGACACAGGAAGAACAAGGTTTGCCCATCATAGTTGTTATTGACGAGGAACATCTGTTCTGGTCAAAGACTGCAGACAAGAGTGCAAATGTCCTGCAAAGAATCAATCCCAAAGTAGAGATTCGCTTATCAGCGACTCCCAAGTCTAGCTCTGATCATATAATAACTGTGAATCGCCAAGAGGTTATTGCGGAAGAGATGATAAAGAAGCAGGTTGTGCTGAATCCTGACATTTCCAAAGGCTATAGAGATGAGAACGAATTGAATATTCATCTTATCCAATGTGCTTTGGAGAAACGTAAGCTTTTGGCAGAAGCATACAAACAAGAGGGCACAACCATAAATCCCCTGCTGCTCATCCAATTGCCAAACGATACGAGCGAGAGCATGACCTCTGAAGATTTAGCAATTGTAGATTTGGTGAAGACATATTTAAGAACTGTTCAAGATATCACAACAGATAATCAAAAGTTGGCTATTTGGCTATCTGGAGAGAAAGTAAATCTTGAAGGACTGGAACAGCCTGACAATATGACTGAAGTGCTCTTGTTCAAACAGGCAATCGCGCTCGGTTGGGACTGCCCTCGAGCAGCTGTATTGCTGATATTCAGAAAGCTGGAGAGCAATCAGTTTACCGTGCAAACAGTTGGAAGAATACTACGAATGCCTGAACAGAAGTTCTACAAAAATGATTTGCTGAATGTGGGCTATGTTTATACAGATATCAGTAAGGACCAAATACAGATAGTCGCAGAAGATATGGACTACCTGAACAAGGATGCATTACAAGCTGTCCGCAGGGAAAACCTGAAAAACGTAGCTTTGCAATCTTATTATAGCGTTTATAAGAGTAGTGACCGTAACCGATTGGGGCCTGACTTCAAGAGGGTACTCATGGGTTGTTTCAAAGAAAACTGGCTTGTTGAGTGGCAGCAATACAAGTTCAGTTTCTTTGACGAAGAAGACGACCCACAAGAACAAGAAAACTTCGCAATAAAGAACGTGGAATTGGTGAAAGAGAAAGAAAACATCAAATTCGACGTAATGAGTATAGGAGTCAAAGTTCCAGAAGATTTAGTATTCCAGAACGAACAAGGTATTATTGACATAGAAGGGAAAAAACATGAATTTGCAAAGAGTGCTGGTGAGGTACGTCGTATCTATATAGACTATTGCCGTTCACTATTAGGCAGTTTCGAAAAGGCTCATAGTACAGATGTACTGGCAGGATATTTGCTGCAAGCGATGGAGGAGCTTTTCGAACTGTTTGAGATAGACGCCATGAAGGTGATACTCTATCATACAAATAAGCCTAAATTTACGGACATTATCACCAGAGCACTTGCCATTTATGAAAGGGAGCTTCAGAAGCGTCAGAAAAAAGCTAAGGAACGCGCCTTCGAAGAATACACATGGGAAGTGCCTGCGGAACGCCTTTACAAGGAAAGTACACATCATGTTATGCCTAATGTGGAGGATCATGCACTTCTTCCATTCATTGAGCTGAATACTGCGTCTTCTCCAGAACTCCGTTTTACAGAATACTTAGAGGCAAACAAAGAATATATTGACTGGTGGTACAAAAACGGTGACGAAGGTAAGCAGCATTATAGCATACCATATATAAATTCGAAAAATGAGAAGTCGCTGTTCTATGTCGATTTTGTGGTTAGAATGAAGAGCGGACAAGTTTTTCTTTTCGACACTAAGACTGAAAACAGTGACCCAGAAGCACCTAACAAACACAATGCTCTTATTGATTATATGGCAGACAAAGGATTGCTTGGAGGTGTTATCGTTGAAAATAAAGATGTGTGGCACTATTCTCGCTTCCACATCGAAAATACGTCTGATGTCCGAGGTTGGGAAACTTTCTTCCCTGACAAAGCATGAAATAAACTTAAATACATCGAAATATGGCAAGAGGATTAGACCGTGTTTTTCTCCACTACGGAGTAAGACAAGAAGACATGGAAATTATTGAACAGTCATGTCGCGATTGCGACATAGACCCGGAATGGCTTAAAGAGTATGTGTTGATGCCTTGCAACAAAGAGCGCGAGGCCATTGAGGATGAACGCAAGTTGAACAAGCTTTTGAACAAAGCACTTAACGCCTTACCATCATGAAGATAAGCAGAATCTACGCAGAGAACTACAAGACCTATCGTCATCTGGACCTTATTCTGGAGGTTGACACTGATAGGCCTATTATTCTTATAGGTGGAGGAAATGGTTGTGGTAAGACTACTCTTTTTGATGCAATCTACCACGCTCTCTATGGTCTGACTATAAAAACGCCTAAACAATTCGATGAGTTGTTTAATGCTGGCGTTATGCTCGAACCTGACTTTAGAGGTGGCGATATCATCCTTCAAGTTGATTTCTCCGGAATGGTGCTTGGACACGAGCAACAGTACAATCTGAAACGAACATATCGAGTCGTTAACGACCATGTTGTGGAAAGTGTGCAATTAAAGATGGGTGGAAATACTTTCACATATGGCTCTGCCCAGCCTGCTTCACAAAGAGCACAGAATGAAGAAGTAGTACGCAAGATTATTACAGCTAATCTTCCACCGGAATTAAGTACATACTTCTTGTTTGATGCAATGAAAACAAGTGACCTGCTGAAAGAAGAAAAGATAAATGCACTTATTGAAAAGAACATCAATTCTGTGATGGGTTTCAATAAATACATTCAATTGAGACACAGTGCATCTTCTTTGCTTGAATCAAAAAAAGCAGAACGCTTAGAAAATGAAAACACACGTAAAGAGTATGAGCAGTTGGTGAAGGATCGCAAGTCTAAACTAGACGAAAAAGAACGTTGCAACACAGAATATGCTCAGAAGTTGGCTTACGCAAATGAAAACAAAGAACAATATGAGCAGGTTCAACAGGGGCGCAATGCTGATGATGTCACACGCGACAAAATGAGACAAATAGAAGATTCTCTTACATCTTTTATTAGACAAGAAAAGGATTATAGAAAAGAAGCGAATGACATATGTTGCGACCTTGAAACAACTGTCATATATCCTAAATTAGCAGATGTCATCCGAACAGAGATAGAAGTTGTATTACACGAAAAACAACGCGCCACACAAGCCAAAGATAATCAACTTTCAGAAGAACAAATCAAGGATTTGACAACAAAGATTGTTCATTACATCGAACAACAGGAAGGAAAGCCTGAAGGAACATTCGACATTTCCTTTATAGTAAAGAAGATGGTTGAAAGTCAAAATAAAGGCGATGTTGAAGATGAGTATTCTTTCTTATCCGAAAGTGAAGTTAAGATTTTAGAATCTTTAGTAAACTCTTCCTCTGTTAATCCGTTTGTTTCTCTGGACGAAAAACGAGAGAGATTGAATAATGAGCGAGCAGAACTTCCACGACGCAAGCAACAGCTCGATGACTATAAGCGAGCAATTGGAGGTCATGATTATACTATAATCGAGCTCTATGAGAAAAACAACCAACGTATTGAAGAACTTAAAAACAACATAGCTCAACTTGACAGGGAGATAAAAGATCTTGGAGATAAGATAGCCAAATACGACTATGATATACCTCAGGTACCAGACCCCAAATATGATATGCTATGCAAGTTGCCAGATTTCTTCAAGGATCTTTCCCAAAAGCTACTACGTGCAAAAAAATCAAGCATTGAACGCATGATGTGTGAAGAGTTGAACCAGAATCTCGTAGTATATGCAGGAGTGATTGGAAGAGTTGAATTGTCTAGTGAAAACAGTGAAGAAATCTCTTTCAAGTTCTTCCACAAGAATGGTAATGAAATTTCTATAAACCAACTTAATGCCGGTGCCAAGCAAACTGTCATGCAAGTGCTGCTCAAAGTACTTTATAAACTTGGAGACTATGAGCCACCAGTAATGATAGATACGGTTATGGGTGTGCTTGACAAAGCAAGCCGAGAAGTTATACTTGAACATTACTTCCCTGATTTAGCTCACCAGACAATACTACTTTCTACAGATACGGAAATCACAACGGAACACGATTTCCAAAAGATTGAAGCATATGTCTCTCGAACCTATACACTGCATAGAGACAAGGAAGCTCAATGCACGAATATAAGCGATGATTATTTTGGACTTAAAACGAACAAACAATGAGCAACATACAATCTCTAATCATCAACAAAGCGACTGCTATTGAAGGTATGCACGGCCGTATTCAAGATGTTAAATCCGCATTAGAACAGCGTATAAACCTCAATGAATATTCAGAAAACGTGCAAACTGTAGTGCTAAACTATAGTGTAGTATTGCGCATTTGTCTTCTTGCTGGCCTTAGTGACAAATCACAAAGGAGTGTTGAAGACGTGGAAAGCTTTAATTTAAAGGTGGATAATACACCGTATGCAACGACATTCTTCACAAAGGCCAATATTGGCAACCTTTTTGCTGTCCTAATTAAATTAAGGTATCATGATGTAGAAGCAAATTGGCAAGAAGGCCGTTGGATAAGTAAGGTCGTAGGTAGAGAAATCTTGCGAGGCAGAGAAATTCTGTTGAAAGAAGGAGGCATAGATAATTGGCTTAGGTTTGTTCCGCAAAAAGGAGGAAAAACTGCTAATGACATACCCGTTCTGAACTTGAACATCGGAGAATACGAAAATGGAATCAATGCTTCTCTTGATATTAACAGTAAAGAAGTTGCAAACACCCAGATACTTGTAGCTGGAACAACAGGTTCTGGCAAAAGCAATCTTCTTGCAGTTCTTATTCACGAAATTCGCTCGGCATCGTCTGATACTCACTATCCAGTTAACTTCCTTCTTTTTGACTACAAAGGAGAGTTCTCTGACCCACAACATGAGTTGTGGTTAAGCCTCTTCAATACAGACCGCACTGCCATTCTAAATCCGATCGAACGCCCTCTACCTTTTACTCCATTCAAGGACTTTACAGGGAAGCCTATAAATGAAGTTAATCTTTACGCAACAGAATTGTCCTCAGCCCTTAGCGCAATTAGTCACACATCAATTAGCGCAAATATGGACAATCGTCTGAGCACAGCAATCGTAAACGCATACAAGTCAAAAAATCTTAGGCCTGTCACATTCCAAGAAATTTTAGACAATTATAGAGAATTACTTCCTGAAAAACAGCAGGATAAAGCCGATAGTATCGTTTCTGTTTTAAGTCAGTTGGTAAACAACCATATATTTGCTGAAGAAGATAATATAGACTTACTAAACGACTCTTATATTATCAATTTGGGAAGATTCCCCAAGGACGGACCAATGGCTAAGGCTATAGTATATTTTGTGGTATCAAAGCTGAACAACATATACGAATTATTACCTCCGCAAGCCTCAAACAAAGAACGTGTTGAACTTCGTCATTTTACAATAATTGACGAGGCTCATTATATGCTTGACTTTGATAACCGTCCTTTGCGTGAATTGATTGCAGTAGGGCGTAATAAAGGAATGAGCATCATCCTAGCCACACAAAATATGGAGAGTTTCAAAAGCAAGTACTTTGATTTCTATGCTAATGCTCAATATCCCCTTATCATGCGACAACAGCAGCAAAATGATACCGTACTTCGTGATTTGTTCGGCGTTTCATCAGGTTCTGCTTTGCAGGAAATCAAACAAGCTATTGCAGGTCTTCAAAAGGGTGAACTAATAACTAAAGACGCAGAAGCAATGGCTTTAGGAATTGGTAAACATTGGCAAAAGATAAAAATAACTCATCTTATATAATGCTTTTGTTATATGGATGCAAATAAGCTTGAAGCAACAAGAGCTGGGATTTCCATGTTGAAAGAACTTGGTCTTCCTGTTAATGTGGAACAACTTCAAAATTTGAGAGAGCAAGAAGCTCAGTTTCTTAGCGAGAATGTTGTTCCTAAGATTCAATCACAAATACAAGCCCTTGTCGAGCAGATACACATTCCATTTGAACTATATGTTGAGTATCAATACGGAAAACCCGTTCAAGTAAGATTGGTTGAAAAAGAAGGTTCTATAAAGCCTCGGAAGACTAAAGGTAAAATTCTTACAAATAACGAATATTCTTCTGCAGATATACAGAAAGCATGGGAGAAATCTATCTCATCATTGCCTAAAGGACCTGTAATGTATAAGCTTTTGACTACTCAGAAATATGGTTCGCTATCCCAACTATTGAAAGGTATTCAGGCAAATGACATGATGCAATACACATCTTCATTATTTGAAATGCTAAATTTCCCGACTTCTGGCAAGGTCACTCCTAGAGAGTTCATAGACATGCTGGAGCCTGAACAATTTATTCTCGAAAATTCGAAAGATGGTTCTTCACGAAAAATTATTCTATGGAAAAAGGGGCCAAAAATGGAAACCTTAGAAGATGGAACACGAACAAAAGTTTTCGAAAAAGACGGAGTTACTCCAGTATTGGTTGACAAAATAAAGAGAGTTAAAGACGAGCATTGGTCACTTAAAGTATTATGTGACTTAATGTTTCAAAAAAATTACTTTGCTCAAAAACATTTAGTTGAACAAACGCAATAGTCATTTATGAATCGTTGATAAATATCGAAGGTTATGGACAAACTAAAAAAAGCATACGAAGCAGTCGAAATGCTAAAAGCTTTAGGGCTACCCATTAGTTCTGATCAAACAATAGCCATCGCTCAGATGGAAAGGCAGTATTTAAGAGAAGAAGTCATTCCACTCATTGCCCAAGAAATGGGGCCACTTGTTGAACTTATGCAAAACAAATTCAACATGGAGGTAACATATAGTAAAGAAGATGGGCTGGATATTCAATTGGTAGATAAGAAGCCCATTCAGGCAAGTCTATTTCCTTCATTAGAGAAATCTTCTAAGCGACAGCGCAAATATATCATTAAAGTCATATTTCCTGATAATCACATGTCTTGCAGTAAGATGGTTTGGGAAACGCTTGTAGATGTCGTAAGATATGCAGGAGCAAGAAAAGTCATGGACTTAGGTATTTCCATATTAGGAGACAATTTAGTTTCATCAGAGCTGCATGACGATGAACGTTATAGAGCTGGGCAAAAAGAAGTGGAACCTGGACTTTATGTGTGTACCTATTCTTCTACAGATGTCAAATTAGAACAAATTCGAAAAATCAATAAAGACTTAAATCTAGGGTTAAGAGTAGAAAGAATAATTTTAGAGAATTAAATAATATTCTAACTTTAAAAAGTATATCATTTAACCAGTCTGATATTCTCTTAAGTATTTATCAGTGCAGATCATATAAAGCTATTCCAGCGATTATGTCCTGAGAAAACAGAATATTATCTACCACTTATGTCTCAAAATAAATATATAGGAACAACTGAAGCTGCTCAGATGACTGGTCTCTCAATTAAAGAGATCTTAGGTCTGTTACACGATGGTACGATTCCTTCGCACAGAACTCGCAGGGGGCATTATCGTTTCTTGCCTGAAGAACTGGAGAATTTAGGCCTGGTAAAACCGAAGGCTGAAAGCCCTATTGTGGAGGAAAAATTAGAGGAAGAGGAGCCTTTTGTGGAAGAAGCAGTGGAGGAGGATGGTTTCTCTTATATTCAAGATGAAGAGCACTTTACAGAGATTTTACCAAAGATGGCTGAGGTAAAGCACTGTCTGAAAATTGCAACAGCAGATTTACAAAACATCAGCGTACCAGTTAAGATATTGAGGGATAGTAAAATGTTTAAATTATGCGACCTCTTTCTATGGCTCGTTGAAAGAGGTGTGCACGTTCAAGTTGTTAGCATGAAGCCTTTGGGATTCTTCAATAACGCGAAGAAAAATTGTCCTCAACTCTTGGACCATCCACTCTTTGAACTTCGGCTCAATGAGCACAATCACATGAAGATGTTTATCTTTGATAATGAATGTGCGTATTTTGGCTCGGCTAATATAACCAGTGCCGCTATTGGCAGACGAGTCCATAAACAACGAAACTACGAGGCTGGAATGCTTGTATGGGGCACAAATATGATGAAAGTGCCACTACAGCATTTTGGATGGTCATGGAATGATCCTTGTATTATAAAACACACATGGAAACGATTCGCTGCTAAAGCAAAGGAATTAGAAAAAATTATTGAAGCAAGAAACGGAAAATGAATGCATAAAATATGTTAGGAGTTTAGAGGAAGTGCGGATATTTAACTCCTCTTGGTATTCCTGACACAGCAGAAATGACAGCGCAGGATGTTGAGCGAATGAGAGAGAATCGACGTCGGGCAAAAGATCGTCCTGTTGTGATGAATAATGTTAATTATAACCCTGCATATAACTTATCTAGGAAAATCCTTAAATTGTAAACACTATGGCAGACAGTAATAAAACTCCAATTTGGCTTCAACTTAGGAAAGAATATATAGATGATAACTTTACAAGTCTAATCCCTTACTTACAAGAGAAATCGGCAAGTCAGGATAAGGATGATTTTTATAAAACGACACTGGAGCTGCTGAAGCAACGTGTGGATGATTTGATAAATGAATTGGCTGTTAAGCCTCTATTTTCTGACAAGAATGACAGGAAGCAATCCATATTTAATATCAATCTGCTCGCTGTCCTGCTCCTTGTCGAACCCAATACGCAATTAGGTATATCTGCCTACATTGCTATGATGAACGAATTGAGGACATTACATCCTAATTTGTCTGATAAGATTATAGCTGCTTCCATGAATAGACTAAAACATGAGAATGTTACTGCTTTAGGCTTTACATGGGGTGATTTATCAAAAATTGGAACTGAGTTGTTCGCTCATAATGCTTGTACCAATGCTCGGTATGATAGCCTACTGAAGAAACCGCTTTTCTTACCAAATTACGGCACAGCTATTTTAACAAGTGACGGCATCTTCCTTACACACGAGGTACGCACCGAGGCTAAAAAGCTGATTACCTCTGGTGCAAACTCACTTGATACTGGAATTGGTGTCACTCTTAGAAGTAAATCTTCTGAAAAACTCAAACAGAGCTTAGAAAACGACATGGTGGGAATGGACGAATATACTAAAGATTTCGTCATAGAACAATATAAGGCACAAAACAAAAAAGAGACAAAACTACTGAAGAACTTCGAGGAAGGAGACGAAGTTTATATCAAGATAACGAAGATAGACTACAAAGGAACGGTTCATGTCGAAACAATTGACCCTGGGTATAATAAACTCGAAGGCGTTTTGAAATGGGAACATTACAGCCTGATTTATTATTATACCGATACGCTATATGAGTATTTTGAAGTGGGAGATTTGTTCAAGGCTACAATCACTGACAGTAATAAGCCAACGTTCTCATTGGATGCACAATTCGTTCGTTTCCTCGTTGAAGACACTAAAGCATACCAAGCAGAACGTGGTGATGTGTTTTTGTGCAAACTTATTGATGATAAGAGTAAGAGGCAAGGCTGGATTAACTCTTATGGTGTCGCTTTTTACGCCGACAGCAATCCTACATATAAAAAGGGCGATTTTGCATTGCTTGAAATAACCAATTATGGAAAAGGTGCATCTTATGGTGCCATCAATGCCAAAATATATGGTGACACAAGTGATTCCTTTGATGAAAGGACTATTCGCAAAGAATGTATAAGAGCATTTGCTGAAGACACAGAAGAGCCAGTTTTCAAAAAGGAAGAGGAAGTCCTTGAAGAACTTAGCCCTAATGTGCTGAGACTCTTGCTCCGCCAATTGTTCGAACATCAGAAAACACAGCTCAATCCTGCCGACAGATTCAGACTCCAAGCCAATGCTATAGTTATGGCAGAATTGATCGGCGACGAATTGGCTGCTTCGTTTATTCGATTTGAAAGTAGCTATCTGAGAGCACTTGTACAGTTCGCAAATAATCAAGACATCAGTGACGTTAAGATTATTCCTGATTCTGCTTATTCTAAAGCTTTTTCTACACTATTACGTCTGTCTGTTATAGACATTCTTAAAGAGTATGGGAAGAAAGAAAACTCCGAAATTCTGGCAAGAACTATTTCGGATTTTGAAGATGGTATTCCTGTACTTGCTAGATTAGCACGTCTTGTGCAAACAGCAAATTCCATGCAGGGGACACTGTCTGATGCTGCCATAAATGTCATTCGCCGTGAGATAATCAAGACACTGTCACTGGAAACAGAAAATGATGCTGACCTTGAAGCTGATAGCGGCACATACCTGGGCATTGAAAGTGGTACCGTTGAGTTTAAGACATCAATGGTGTTCCCACCGGACAAAGACAAGCACATGCAGGCTGATGAGTCTCTGCAAAATCACAATGTCCTGAAAGGTATCTGCGCCTTCCTTAACTCTATGCTTGGGGGCACTCTCTATCTTGGCGTAAACGACCAAGGTTATATAACAGGTATTGAGGCTGATATGAAGCATTTGCGAATTCAAACTATAGATTCATACCTGCGTTATGTCCAGGATATTATAAAAGCATATTTGGGTGTGGATTCTCTGACCTATATTCGCATTGAACCGCTCTATGAAAATAGAGTCGTGGCAATCCATGTTGAACCTCACCCCTATCGCCTTGTGGAGCTTTCTAATAAAGCATACCTTCGTGTAAATGCTGAGTCCCGTGAAATGCCTGAGAAAGTTCGTGAGGAGATTATTGCTCGTAAAGTATTCAAAGACAAGAACCGCGCTGCTGCAATATCAATGCTTCAGCACGCCTGCTCTGGAAGAAAGTGTGTAATACTACACAACTATTCTTCATCGAATAGCGGAACAATCAAAGAACGGAAGGTCGAACCCTATGATGTTAGGCCTGAAGATGGATTGTTCTTTGCGCTTGACTACAAAGACTTTACAAGCAAGGTGTTTAACATCAACAGAATAGGATATGTCGAGGTTTTGAAAGAAGAATCATGGAAATATCCTTCTTCACACAAAAAGGACATCCTCGTTGATGTTTTCCACATGTCAGGCACTGAGCCTACTCATATCAGCCTGCAATTAGACCTTATGGCTAAGAACCTCCTGATTGAAGAGTTTCCTGCATCAAAGGATTTTGTCAAGCCACATAAGGGCGACGACAATATCTGGTACTTCGATACTAACGTATATAGTATGGAAGGTATTGGACGCTTCTTTATAGGACTTGCTAAGCATATAAAAATTCTCGAAGGCGAGAAGCTGAAAGCTTTTGTTAAAGATTACGTTTCCTCTCTTTCCTTCTAACAATTGTCATCGCATGGTTTTAAATTTCGACACTACCATTCATGATTTACTGAGGCAGAAAAGGATTTCTCCTCGGACTTACCATAGTTTTGTTAATGCAAGACTTGAAACTATTGGTAGTATCATTGATAGTATTAAAGAACCTGCTGATTTGTTGAAAATTCCAGGATTTGGTCCTAAGTGCTTATATGAGTTTAAGCCTATCTTGGAAAATGCTATTCGTGAAAATAAAATCATAACTCCTGAAGATAAAGATAAGGAGCTTGAATCGCTTGGGGAAAAAACTATTGCTATTATTAATGACGCATACAAAATATTTATCGATGGCGAAGACAAAATAAAAGATTACCTAAGAAAACAGTTTCCCCATCCTTACGACTTGCACAGCCTGATGATGGGCGAGATAGACGAAATACTAAATGTCGCTGAAGGTTTTTCCCAGGACGAGAACATTGAGATACGGAAGTTATACCTTCAATATCTTGAAGAAGTTATTCAGAAACTGGGAAAAACAAAATGTTCTGGCAACAACACTTTTTCTGAATACACAAGGATAGAACATGCTCTCAACAAGAATGTTAATTCATTCAGCTGTGAGCAGATTGCAAAATACTATCTGTCACCAACCGCTAAAAGGTATTTAGATAAGTTATATCCATTCCTCGTAGAAAAACATTTAAGTCTGAGATGTAAGAGAATCGTTTATGATTTCCTGCCTGAGTTTGAGGACCTGCTGAAATATGCTGATAAGCCTTATGAGTCTTATCTGGATATCTATAAAGGTGGTTCCATGGTTCGGACGCTGCAAGATTTATACGAATTTAATAGGTCTTTATTTACACCCTCATTCAGACGAATAGCTGCCCTTAATGATGATGAAATAGAGTCGGAGTTCATCAAAATCGACTACCCTTTCCTGACAAGCGAACAAAGGCAGTTTGTTACTGAATTTATACAAACATACAAACACCGGCCTCTCTTCTTTATATTACTTCATTATCTACGCCACTCTAAAGCTAAGTCCGACTACATCTATAGCCTTCTAAACGGCATTATAGATGGAAAGCACCGGACATTAGAGGAAGTGGGCGAGATGGTGCATCTTACCAAAACAAGAATCCGACAAATCATATCAAAGAAGATTGATGCACAAAATTCTTCTGTTGCAAATGATGCTGATTGGAGATTTTATAAAGACCTGCTGGAACAAAAAATCATTTCTGAGAATTCGAAGGGATATAGTCGTTTGAAAGAAGCTGAATGCCTTCCTGATGACTTTAGATTGTTTGGCAAATTATTGAAGTTGGTGGGCAAATTCAAATTCTATAAACTGAAAGATACCCTATTTCTTATGCACGATGACGCACATATGAATATAGGAGAATGTTTGGTGTGGTTGAACCTCTCTATTAATTGATAGGATAAGAATAATGGAGCATCCGAAATTTATCATAACGATGGACGGCTTCCTGCGTATGGGGATGGTCAATCAGCATAAAGACTTGCTGATTGGCAACGACCAGTGCATAGGCGGGGGATACTACCAATTTGATTGGACAAACAACCGCCTTATCCTAGATCGTGCATCGTATGATTTCGGACGGCCACGCTGGCACTTGCTCGATACACTGAAGATTCCTGAAGCATATCGAGGCCTTCGCATCGTGTATGTCTATAATGATGACTTCCACGAGGACTACAATGTCAGCGATGAATTGAATATAGAATACTATAAATAGTATCTGCCTGCTTCGGCTGAAAGCTCTCTCTTCGCCTTTAGCCTCTAGCTTTGTCTCTTGTGTTATACCCTGACACCGCCCATTGTTGTTATTCTACTTGTACGAACATCTCCGTTGATTGAGGTTTTCATGCTTGCTGATTGTTTGCCGCTCATAATTGGCTTTTGATGCTTCGCTACTAGTCCACCATACCGCGATGCTTTTCACCTTTTGCTGCCGCTGAGAACAGTTTCTATATCGTATTCTTTCTCCTGCTCTTCTCTTATGCTTACAACAGAGATTTGGGCTGCTTGCTTGTTGGCGTAGCTTTGCCTGCTATTTCATCTTCTATTACACGCCGTACCACTTCTCCGTTCAATAGATTTCTTACTCGCGCTTTCCATTTTTCCATTGCAAAGGTCGGGCAAGCGTCATGCTGCAAGGGTCGTAGTCCCTACTTGGCTCGAAAAAGTTTCAAAGATTTTGGGGTGCAGTTGCTCCTGGATCCAAATTCTCTGCGTCATCCTGATTGAAATTTTTGTCGGCCATCTCTTGACATTTACATTCCTTCTCCTTGCTTCCGGCTGTATGCACTGTAAAAATTAAAAAAGCTAAGTAATTCAATCTTACATTAAACATTCAAAGTTATGGTACACGTAACATTAGAATCAAAATTGAGCTTCGGACAAAGCCGTTCACGCCGTCAAGTTAGCAG
>JAEEGH010011783.1_pt1 | contig 19768 bp, 18 predicted proteins | sample 9134181 | NCBI WGS metagenome assembly JAEEGH01 (sample SAMN16246544, study PRJNA631951) | gut metagenome | biome: gut microbiome; feature: rumen; material: DP-attached | host: Bos | place: Iran: Karaj | collected 2018-10 | reverse complement strand
ACAAGAAGGTGATACTCAAAGCGCTTGAAATATGCGATACAGATATTACTGACATTGAGGCAAGGAAAGAACAAATGCCTGCTCCCGTAGTTGTACCTGGACAAACAGAACTATCATACAAGCTGGTGGATGTGCTTCGCTTCAAAACATTCCATCGCAACCAAAAGGATATCATGTTCGACATGGACATGGAAGAATCCAACGGTACAAGAAAACTGTTCCAGATACTGATACGACTCTTGGATGTGGTAAAGAATAAGAAGAGCATTATGATGGACGAGTTTGACATGGGACTTCACACTCGTCTGGCTGATTTCATTCTCGACTTGATTCATGCTTCAGAAAGCAGTCAGTTATTGTTCACTTCCCATAACACGAACCTTATCGATGTTAAACGACTGAGACGTGACCAGATTGTTTTTGTCAACAAGTCGGAGCAAGGCGCAACGGAGGTGTATTCATTATACGACTTTAAGGATTTCCGTGAGAATATGGATGCCGAAAAGGGATATATACAAGGGCGCTTTGACGCTGTGCCTTATGTTGATTCATCGGTATCAAGTATCAAACAATTATTGGAAGATTGATTATGGCAAGCAAAAGAGAGCCGTCACCATCTTTGCGAATGCGCAAGATCGCCCTTGTTATTTGCGAGGGCGAGACAGAGGTCTGCTATATCAACCTTCTGAAATCGTGGTATAAGTCACCCATCAGAATCATTTCGCACATAGAAGGTACAAAGATCACGCCATCGTTGGTTGAGAAGCGCACAAAGGAACTCAAAATCTCTCAATGGGATAAAGTACACACATTCCTCATGTACGACATGGATGTGCAGGCTATCAATGAGAAACTGCGTAAATGCAAGGCAGAAATGCTACTGAGTAATCCTTGTTTTGAAATATGGTTGCTACTTCATGCCAAAGACCAGAAGGCAGCCATCGAAACGGATGCACTCATCAAAGAGTTGAAGAAAAGCGCTCCTGTGTGGAAGAATTATTCCAAGTCAGCTTTCACTGATACTCAAAAAGCATTTCTGAACAGCAACACAGATGTTGCTGTTACAAGAGCAAAGAAATTGGGTGAATTCCAGAATCCATCAACTGGCATTTATAGATTGATTGAAATGTTGGCAGAGGATATACGTCAATTAGCTAAAGAAAAATAGTATTAGGGGATATCTCCCCAAACAGCTCCGTACTGTCACCTAAAATTAAGTATCAAAAGATGCGTGGAAGTTGGCTTGGAAAGATTACAAAAGACGCAAAAGCAATAATATGAAGAAAATTATAACTTTTATCATACTACTTTGTGTTGTCATTATTGGGTTCGCAATACTCAATAATATTTCCTTCAATGAAGAGATGCAGAGCAAAAAATCTACAGATTTGTCAAAGGATAGTTTATTTCACAGACAGGTAGAAATGCAAGATATGTTGCTAGGAAAGTCTTCAGTATTGGACTCTATGAACTTAGACCACAAATCTAGCAACTCAATTATAAAAGAGGAGATACAAAAAATAAGAGACAATTCGGATGAGATCCTAAAATTTCAGAAGAAGATATATCAAAATAACAAAAAGTAACTATGTTCGATTTTGTAAACTATACATATAGCGGAGTATTATCTATCCTATCTACACTATTTGGTTTGTCTTATCCGTTAGTGATAGGATGCATTGGAAAAATAGAAGATAAGTTTGGTTCCACAAAGCTATCTGAAAGATTTATGGGTGAAACTATATTCATTTGGTTTAAGCGATGTTTAGTGATAAATCTTATTATGGCGGTACTATTCCCTTTCCTTATGGATATGTGTACTCATGCAAGAATTATAATGGGGTTGCAATGCATTGGTGCTATTGTTCTGGTTTCGTGCGCTTTGCTTCTCTTTTCAAAGATTATCACTTACTATAAAATCAATGACTTACAAAAGGAAATAATAGAAGATTACAATAAAGCCGTAGAAAAGAAAGACAAAGCGAAAGAAGCAAAATATTTTACTCAATGGGTTGACCTATTGGGGGAACTAGGGAAATCTCCAGATGGTGAAATTGTACAAGATGTATATAGAGAATTAACTAAATATACGGCGCGGGCATACAAAGAAAACAAGGACAACAATGGTAAAACTTTGGAATTTGACCAATATTATTATGAAGGTGTTTCTCGTATTAATGAATTTCTGTGTAAAGGAGAATCAAAACCAATATCAGTCAACAATGGAAACTCCATTTTGACCTCCCTTATTTTGTTGGATTCTGTAGTATCTGAAACCACCTACATATATCTATGGAGGAATCTTAGAATACAAATGTTTTATAACAAAGATGAGTGGATTATGGAGTATTGGAAAATGGCATCACAGAAGATAGGTCTTTTTATGAAACCAATACACCAATATATCTATGATGAGGACGGTAAGCCTTATACTCAGGAGCAAATTGAAGAAAATCAGAAACAACGTGAGAAATTCATGGAGTTTCACATCATGTTGTGTTCAATGCTCATCCAAGAGAAGAAATATAGATTGTTGGAACTTATGCTTTCATTTACACAATCAGAACCCCCATCTTATCCTTTAGTGCCTTCAAATTTAAGTGATATAATAGCTGCCTTCAATAGAATAAACCATAATAGTTTTGTTGATCCGTTCTATTATGAATCAAGATACCAAATGCCTAATATGCATGGTATTACAGATGGCAAAATTGTCGGTGCCGCAAATTGCTACCTTGCACTATTGGCTTATCGTATTTATGTTATACGTTGGAACTATGGATATGAGTCTATACTAAATACAGGTGCATTACCAGACACTCTGTCAGAACTCAACACATTGAAGGAAAATTTAGATGTATTCAAACGATGGTTAGAACGGATTAAAGATAATAAAGACTTGCTCAATGTCGTACGTTTTACCTCCTTTGACAAGGAAATCGAAGAAAAAGCATTGATTTATGACAAAGCAAATCTATTGCGACCAGACCAATTGGCTTCTCGTATGCAAAAGGAAATTCTTTCCAAAATGGAACATTTAAGGACAACCCTTCCATTAAGCGAAGAGAAAATCGATTCTGAAGAACATGAGTTAACTGGTAATATTATAAGAGCAATGGCGCCATATGGCGATTTGTTAGGAAGAAGATTCTCGCAGGATAAGTGCTATAACTTGAACTCATCAGTGACAATGCCTTTCCCAAATACTGCATTTTTGAATAATCCAGATGTGGGACATGCTGGTATTGCTGGTTGTATGTCATCCTATATGCTACACAATTTTCAGCATATGTTTGCAAGTTCGTTCTATGCGGAACTTAGTCAAACGGACTATAGCTTGTCATCAGAAGATTTGTTCCAAGCTATTGATAAACTAAATCTCAACGAGCAGCATTATATAATTGCTTTTGGACTTTATTTTGATTACTATATTGGTACAATAAAAGATCTTAAGAAAGGAACGGATCATAAGTATTCGTATAAAGGAATCCAGATTCTTTCATTGGATTGCAGTACAGAATTTTTCTCTCAGATGGTTTATGTAATGAGATTTGAAGACCGCCCTTTCTTGGATTTTTATGAACCAACAGTAGAAGAACAGGAGAAGTTATGTTTGGAGAAGATGAATGATTTATATGGCCTTTGGCTGTCTCTTGAAAAGATATCTGAGCATCCAGAATTACTTGAAGAGCCAATAAAGACTAAACTTGGCGATAAGGCTAATCAGTATTCTTTATTTACAGCAATATGGGGGCCAAAGTTATTCTTTAAGCCTGATAAATATCCTATGGTCAGCCTCAAAATAAAATACCGTTTGACTAATGAAGGAGAATATGACAATGTGGACAAAGTAATGCCTTTTATTTCTACAGAAGAAGAAGCATCTGTTAACTAAGAAAATGAATAGAGAGAGTTTCCATGTGTCCTGCTCCATTCGTCGTTTTGTCGCCATTTCTGCATTCCATAGCCAATCTAAATCTAAAAAAATGTAGCAAGTTTGTGATTTTTTCTGTGTTTTCTTTTGGTTGTTTGGGGAGAAATCTGTACTTTTGCAGTGATTTTGTAACATGTTGATTATCAATGGTTATTTCCGTTTTTGCGACATGTGTGCAACATCCAGTGCTAACGCATTGATAGTCAGTTAAAGTCGTTTTCGAGGAGGTGAAGTAAAAAGAAACCCTTCAATGAGAATACTCCGTGTAGTTCTATCGAGCTACACGGAGTATTTGTTTTAAGAAGAATTTTTGTTTCTGATGTGCTTTCGTCCATGTCGAGTCTACCGTCTTTAAGGTCGCTGTTACAAGGATTTTGCAATCAGAACTAAGAAACATAATTTCATGTTCGGTAAAAGTGTACGCAGCGCGTATCCGATGTCGTAGATTGCAGATGCTCCGGCAGCATTCGTTCTGTTTGGTTGATCTTTTAGAACGGATATTGGCGTAAATGGGAAATAGCTTTCGGTAATATAGTCCTGTATTTTGTGACTAAAAACTGCCACTATTGGCGTTTTTTTGTTGCCTTTTGTTGGTTGAATGAATAAAACGGACGCGTGGTTCTGAGGACTGCGTGCTTTTTTTATTTCGGCCAATGGCTTTAGCTTGCACGATGGATGAATGAAAAGCGACAGGCTGAACAATCCGTTCAGCCTGTCGCTTTTGTCAAATTCGGAACTGTGTCCTCGTCTGAGTCTCGTTTTTCTGGTATTAGACTCAAGGTAATGAATCAAGTTAAGGTATTGTGTTATGGTTATGTCTTTAAGGTGATGCAAAGATACGCCCTTTTTCGCCATCGGCCAAATTTCTATGGCTGAGAAACCGTTTGCACAATCCTCATTTTCTGGTTTTGTATGTTATAGAACATACGTTTCGGCCCATTCGGGGAGACTCAGAGAGGGGAACATCGGCCATAACGGCCAATCAACGGTGCATGATGAACTTGCGGCCGCCTTGCAGGTAGAACTGTCCCGGCTGCGGGTTGGTGACGCGTTGGCCCTGCAGGTTGAAGATGGCCGTCGCCGTTGTGCCGGTGTTTTTGGCCAATGCCTCACGGACGGTCTCAATGGCGGTCAGTTCAGCACCGGCAGCCTGGCGCAGAGCGGCGTGTACGCCCCAGTAGGCAGGCTTGGGCTGATTGGCGGCATCGTAGAGCAACGGACGGCGGCCGGAGCGCCACGTAAGGTCATCGGCCAAGCCCCAGATCATGAGCATCTGGCAGTTGTCATATTTCATCGCGATGCGTGCCAGGCGGTAGTAGTCTTCGCCCTGTTGAGCGAGTGCGGCCGCGCTGTTGTTGTCGATGCCGAGGTCGAGCTCGGTGATGTGGCAAAGTAGGCCGGCCTGCTGGTAGCGGGCGATGTTCTGCTCAATCTTGTTGACGAAGTCGAATCCGGCGTCGAGGTGGCACTGGAGTCCCACGCCGTCAATCGGGATGCCGCTGTTCTTCAGCCGCATGGCGAGGTTGTAAAGAGCCTCGCTCTTGCCTTTGCCCTTGGCCTCGACGTCGTAGTCGTTGAGGATGAGCCGGGCGTCGGGGTCGGCCTGATGTGCCCAGACGAAGGCTGAGTCGAGGAAATCTTCGCCGATGCCGGTCGCCCAGACCGATGGACGCAGGTCGTAGGCCTTCGGGTTGGAGTTGATGGAGGTCTGGTTGTCGTCAAGCACCTCATTGGCCACATCCCACTCGCGGATTTTGCCTTTCCAATGGCCCACGACGTTGAAGATATGGTTCTTGAGGATGGCCAACAGCTCGGTGCGCGAGAGGTTGTAGCTGTTCTTCGTACCGTCCGATGTCAGCCAGCCCGGTACCTGCGAATGCCAGGCCAAGGCATGTCCGCGTACGTAGAGATTGTGGCGGTTGGCCAATGCGATGAGCTGGTCGCCCGAGCCGAATGAGAACTGGCCGCGGTTGGGCTCGGTCGCGTCAAATTTCATTTCGTTTTCGCACACCACGGCGTTGAACTGGCCTGCGATGAGTCGCGTGCGCACGTCGTTGTCGTTATCTATGTTCAGCTTCCAGACGGGGACGCAGGTGCCGATGTATTGGCCCATGGCATCCGCAAACGAACGGAGTGTGGTCGAGGTCTCGCGCTGTTCGGCTGCGAGGTCATAGGTGCCGTCATCGGTCGTGGCGTCACCGGGCATGACGTCGCTGTCCTCGGCCTCGCCCTGGCCGCTGTAGTCGAGCGAGGTGACACGGGCCACGACGCGGAATGTGCCATCGGCCAAGGTCTGCTGTTCGACGGCCCAGGTGTAGGCCTTCGGGTAGCGCACGTCAAACTGCCACTCGACATTGTTGTACGCAGCCTTGCCATTGGCCGAAAACAGGATGAACTCGTCGCCCACGTTGAGCTTGGCATCGGCCGTCAGCTGGATACGCAGGCGCGGCATCATGTCGCTCTCGCTGTAGTCCTGCATGATGTTGTAGTAGGAGACTGGCCCCTGCACATCGAGACGGTCGTATTTTTCGGCCGATGTAATCTGGAACTCCAGCCGTGCCGACGGACGGACGATGAGCGTGAGGTCTTTGGCCGATGCATAGTCGGCAATGGCGAGTTGGCCGATACCGTCATCGCCGGGCTGCAGGATACCGTACAGGTTCACGCCGGCTGCGATGTGGCCGGTGCCGCCCGCCGTGCCCTGCTGGAGGACGACGAGGCCCGAGGTTGTGGCCGATGCCGGTGTGCCCAGGCTGCCCGACAGCTTGCTGCTTTTGGCCAATGCCGCATCGTTGTTGAACAGCACACGGCCCTGGACGACGCGCACGCCGCCGCTGATGAGGTTTCGGTTGCCCGTGATGCGGTAGGTGCCCGTGCCCTCCTTGATGAGGCCCAGGAGCATCTTCTTGTTGTCCGATGCCGGGGCGATACGGCCGGCCAACAGCGCGTCGTCGTTCGTGCCGCCGATTAGGTAATAGCTATTGGCCGCATCCTTGCTCTTGTAATAGCCCATCAGCGAGCTGCCCTCTTCCATCTGCAGGCGGCCGATGCGCGCGCCGCGGTTCTTGTCGCTGCCCTCGATGGCCAATGTCGCTCCGTCGTGCAGGACAAGCGTCGAATGCGACAGACAGGTGTTCATCTTGCCGTCATCGGCATCCTCCTGCGCCTTCTCGGGCGTGATGACCTTGCCATTGTGCATCAGGACGAGGCCGTAAAAGCCATTGGCCGAAGATAGACTCTTGTATGGATAGACGTGCACATCGCCGCGGAACATCTTCCAGTCCGGGTAGCTCTTGTCCGAGTTGCCCAGAAACGTGCGTTCGCCGCCGCTGTAGATGTTGATGGTGCCTTCGCCCATGACGGGCGAGTTGAAATACGAGTAGCGGGCCGTGTAGATTGTGGCCGATGCGCCGTAAGGCACGTTCAGCGGTGTGTCGAATTTCTTGTACTCCGATGCAGAGTTCTGTCCGCTGAAGTCGAACTTGTCGTCGCCCACCAGCACGTAGTTGTCATATCGGCCGCGGAAGACGATGTTGTCCATATAGTAGTCCGACTTGTCGCTGTGCATACCTAGGGCCAGCTGGTTGGAGGCCGATGTGACCTCTTTGTCCAATGCATAGCTGCGCGACTGCCAGACGTTCTTGTCGCCCTGATGCGGATAGCTTGAGTCGTCGCCGTCGCTCCACAGGTTCACGTTGCCCTGCGTGATGAAGAACTTCTTGTTGTCGTTCACGTCGGCTGAGGAACGGCGCACCTGGACGTCGATAAAGTCCTGCGTGGCGTGCCAGGCAGTGCCGGCAAGTTCTTCGGGCAGGGTGATGGGGAAATACGTGTTCCAGTCGTTCAGATAGACGTGGAGCACCTTGTTGTTGCTATTGGCCGGGTCCAGTTCCACGACGCAGCGCGAACTGTGCTGCAGTCCGTAGCGGTTCCACATCTGGAGTTCTTGACCCACTTCGTAGCTCTCGAAATCTTCAAGCATGACTTTCTTGGCCAATGCCACTTCGCATACGGCCGTTGTCGCAAGAATCATGCACAAAATACGGTTAGTCTTCATTCGATACATCTGTTCAATTATTCAAGGTGCAAAGATACACCATCGGCCACAAAAATATACAATAAGATGGAAACAAAAATCACGTACAAATGAAACATCGTGGGCGGGAATCGGGACATTGGCCGACATTAAAACGAAAAACGAGCCCCCGGAGGGACTCGTCGATAAAGCGAATCTTGAGTTTTCGGCTCCTTAGAGGCCGAGGGCTGCACTCAGACCCTTGTCCACGCCGCTGAAGCCCATGAAGGCCATGGCCAACAGACCTGCGGTGATGAGTGCGATTGGAGTGCCCTCCATTGCCTTCGGGGTCTTGGTGATGGCGGTCTGCTCGCGGATGCCGGCAAAGAGCACCATGGCCAATGTGAAGCCCAGCGCAGTCGCAATCGAATAGACGACCGATTGGCCGAGATTGTACTCGAAGTTGATGACGTTGATGGCCACACCGAGGATGGTGCAGTTCGTCGTAATCAAGGGCAGGAAGACGCCCAGCGCGCTGTACAGGGCAGGCATCGACTTCTTCAGGATGATCTCGACCATCTGGACGAGGGCAGCGATGACCAGGATATAGACGATGGTCTGCATGAAGCCGAGTCCGTAGGGGACGAGCAGTCCATAATAGATCGGGTAGGTGACCAATGTCGCAATCAGCATGACGAAAAGCACGGCCAAGCCCATCCAGCCTGCGGTGTCAACCTTCTTCGACACGCCGAGGAACGGACAGATGCCCAGGAACTGAGCCAATACGATATTGTTGACGAATATCGCAGTGATGATCATAATAATGTATGACATAATCTTACACAGTTTTTAGAGGGTTGGACATTAAGCCTTCTTCGTGAACTTGTTGAAGATGGCAACAAGGAAACCGAGCGTGATGAAGGCGCCTGGGGCCAATACGAAGGTCAGCGCACCGAACTGCTCCGGATAGATGGCCACGTCGAAGGCCGTTCCAGCTCCCAGCAGCTCGCGACACAGGCCGATGATCGTCAGTGCGACCGTGAAGCCCAGACCGATGCCGATACCGTCACAGGCCGAATCGAGCGGTGAGTTCTTGGCTGCAAATGACTCGGCACGACCCAGGACGATACAGTTCACTACGATGAGCGGGATGAACAGGCCCAGCTTCTCATCGACCGCAGGCGCATAGGCCTTGAGCAGCAGCTGCACGACGGTCACGAAACCGGCGATGACGACGATATAGCATGGGATGTGCACCTTGTCCGGAATCAGGTTCTTGATGCATGAAATCACGAAGTTCGAGCAGATGAGCACCGCCATGGTGGCCAGGCCCATGCTCATGCCGTTGATGGCCGATGAGGTTGTGCCCAGTGTCGGGCACATGCCGAGGAGCAACACGAATGTAGGGTTCTCCTTAATCAGACCGTTGATAATGATACCAAGTTTTGACATAATCAAATCTCCTTACATTTAGTGTTATTATTCTGTGAGGCACTGCTGCGCGCAGCTGTCTGCTGCACAGGGTTCATTGGCCGAAACCTCCTCCTCCTTGTTCTGTTTTGAGGCCGATGTTGCGACGTCGGCACCCGTCAGGACGCCGGCAGCCTGGGCCAGTGCGTCAAGGAAGGCGCGTGATGAAATCGTAGCTGCGGTGATGGCATCCACCTCGCCGCCGTCCTTGCTGACGGTCAGGTTGTTCTTGGCCGGATTCTTGCCGATGACGTCGCCTTTCTGGCCCTTCTGGAACCAGTCTGGCATCTTGGCGCCCAAGCCTGGAGTCTCGTTCGAGCAGTCCAGCACGCTGTAGCCCAGGATGTTGCCCTCGACGTCGAAGCCGATCATGACAGTGATGTTGCCGCCGAAGCCGTTCTTGCTGATGGCCTTTACGGCGTGGCCGACGACCTTGCCGCCGTTCATGACGGGGAAGATGCTGGCGTCAGTGCCATTGGCCGCAACCTTCTTCACCTCTTCACCCACGGTGTTGCCCTCGCCGGGCACGACGGCGGTGATGGCAGCCTGCTGCTTGGCATCGGCCGCAGCCTTGATCGGAGCGTCGGTAATCGAGGCCACATAGCCCAACAGACAACCCACAACAACCGTGATCGCTGTCAGTGACAGGACCATATTCTTCAAGGAATTTTCAAGCTTTGCCATAGGTCATTACTTTTTTACGACGCCGAAGCGTGTTGGTTTCACATATTTGTTCAGCAGCGGAGTGAAGGCGTTCATGATCAGGATGGCGAACGACATACCCTCGGGATAGGCACCGTAGCGGCGGATGACGATGGTCAGGAAGCCGATGCAGCAGCCGTAGATCAGCTGTGAGCGGTTGTTCATTGGCGATGAAACATAGTCCGTAGCCATGAAGATGGCGCCCAGCATCATGCCACCGCACAGGAGCTCCTCGACGGCGATTGTGGCATCAAATCCGAAGAAGAGGAAGGCGAAGACGAATGCGCTGACGAGGATGGCCACAGGAATGTGCCACGTGATGGTCTTGCGTACCAGCATGTAGATGCCGCCCAGGATGAGTGCGCAGGCCGAGACTTCACCCAGCGAGCCGCCGGTCTGTCCGACGAGGCAATCCATGATTTCCGGCAGCTGGACATTGGCCACACCATTGATATATTGTCCGATGAGGGCCAATGGCGTTGCTCCCGTCTCGACGTCGGCATAACCGGCCTGGGTCGGCCAGGTGGTCATCTGTACCGGATAGGCAATCAAGAGGAAGACGCGGCCGACGAGTGCCGGGTTGAAGATGTTGCAGCCCAGGCCGCCGAATGCCATCTTGCCCACGCCGATGGCAACCAGAGCGCCGATGGCGATAATCCAGATGGGCAGGTTCGAGGGTACGTTGAAGGCCAACAGTACGCCGGTCACGATGGCCGACAGGTCTCCCAGCGTGCTGGGAGTCTTCAGCAGGAAACGGGTAATCAGGAACTCGAACAGCACGCAGAATGCGACCGATGCGAGCGTGACGATCACAGCGCCCGAGCCAAACTGGTAGAACGACCAGAGCAGTGCGGGACAGAGGCCAATCAGCACCTGAAGCATACACTTCTGTGTGCTGTTGCCACTATGCACATGAGGCGACAAAGATACGTTTAACATAATCTTATTATAAGAAGTTATTATTTACGAGTTATTAGTTATTTTTTCTCGGCAGTAGCAGCTTCCTTGGCAGCCTTCTCGGCTTCGGCCTTGGCCTTGGCATCGGCAGCACGCTGGCGCAGGATGCCCATCACCTTCGGCTTGCCCTGACGGATCCAGTCGAGCAACGGACGGTTGGCGGGACATGAGAATTGGCAAGAACCGCACTCGATGCAATCGTAGATGCGCTCTTCCTCGGCCTCGGCCAACATGTTCAGTTCGCTATAGCGCGACAGGAAGTTAGGCTGCAATCCCATTGGACAGGCCTGCACGCACTTGCCGCACTTGATACATGGGCCTGCCTCGCGACGACGGGCCTCCTCGTTCTTCATCACAAGGATGCCCGAGCAGCCCTTGACCATATAGCTGTTGGTGTCGGGCATGGCTTTACCCATCATCGGGCCACCCGAGATGATCTTGCCCGTATCTTCAGGCACACCACCTGCGGCTGCAATAAGGTCGGCAATCGGCACACCCAGACGAGCGAGGAAGTTCGAAGGCTTCTTCACGCTCTTGCCCGTCACGGTGACGATGCGTTCGATGAGCGGCTTGTTCTTCTGTACGGCCTCATAGACCGCGAAAGCCGTTCCGACGTTCTGCACGAGGGCGCCGGTAGCGATTGGCAGGCCACCCGAAGGCACCTCCTTGCCAATGACAGCGTTGATGAGCTGCTTCTCGCCGCCCTGCGGATATTTCAGTTTCAGCGGGACAACCTCGATTTCTGGATAGCCGGCTGCAACGGTCTTGCGCATCAGTTCGATAGCATCAGGCTTGTTGGCCTCGATGCCGATGTAAGCCTTCTTGACGCCCATGGCCTTCTCCAGAATCTGCACACCGATGCAGATTTCCTCGGGATGGGCCAGCATCAGCGAGTGGTCGCTGGTCAGATAGGGCTCGCACTCGACAGCGTTGATGATGACGCACTCGGGCTTGGCCGTTGGGGGAGGGGTCAGCTTGACCTGTGTGGGGAACGTGGCGCCGCCCATACCGACGATGCCCATTTCCTTCACCTTGTCGATGATTTGCTGTTTGTCCAGCTTGATGTCGCGGACGATTTCTTTTGTGCGGTTGATGCTCTCTTCCCACTCGTCGCCCTCGACCTTGATGAAGACGGCGGGCACTTTCTTGCCGGTTGCGTCCTCGACTACATCGACCTTATCGACGGTGCCCGAGACGGATGAATGAACGTACGATGAGAGGAATCCGCCCGGCTCGCCGATGACGGTTCCTACCTTGACCTTGTCGCCCTTGGCAACGATGGCCTTCGATGGGGCTCCCAGGTTCTGGGCCATCGGGATGGCGACCATAGCCGGCACCGCAGCCACCTCAATCGGGGCTCCGGCCGAGAGCTTGTTTGCGGCGGGATGTACACCGCCTAATTTGAAAGTCTTCATATCTTTATAAGAATATAAAAATATCCAATGTGTCAATGAGATTTATTCGGCTGTTTTCTTGGCCGATGGTTCAGCCTTCACCTCCGTGGGTGCTGCCTTTGCGTCCGATGGGACGGCTTCAGCAGCGGGAGCAGCCTGGGCCTCAGCTGCCTTCTTCGCAGCCTCTTCCTTGGCCTTGGCAGCATCGGCCGCCTTCTTGGCCTTCAGCTTCTCGACCACAATCATTACAGGCTCGGTGGCGTGGATGGCGCCCGTCGGACACTCGCTCACGCACATGCCGCAGGCCTTGCACTTCTCGTTGTCGATGAAGGCGACGTTGTTCTCGACCGTGATGGCCTCGAACTTGCAGACCTTCTGGCACTTTCCGCAGCCGATACAGGCCGATGCACATGCCTTGCGGGCCACAGCACCCTTGTCTTTGTTCACGCAGCTGACCCAGACGCGCTTCGGTGTCGGACTCTTCATCGAGCTCTTCTTGCGGATTTCGATGACGAACTTCGGACAGGCCTTGGCACACGCGCCGCAGGCTACGCACTTGGTCTCATCGACCTCGGGCAGTCCTGTCTCGACGTTCATGTGGATGGCGTCGAACTGGCACGACTTGACGCAGTCGCCCAGGCCTACGCAGCCGAAGGCACAGCCCGTCTCTCCCGAGAAGGTCGCAGCAGCCACGGCGCACGACTTGGCACCATCGAATACAGCTACCTTGGGGCGTGCGCAGATGTTGCCGTTGCATCTCACAACAGCCAGCTTCGGCTCGGCCGAGCCTGCCTCCAGTCCGAGCGTACTGGCGACATTGGCCATGACATCATTACCACCCACGGGGCAGAACAATGTGCCCAGCGAGTTGGTCGCATCCTTGGCCTTGACGCAAGCATCAGCCATTCCGTGACATCCCGGGAAGCCGCATCCGCCACAGTTGGCACCTGGCAGCAACTCCTCAACCTGACCCACACGTGGGTCTTCGTAAACATAGAACTGCTTCGCCACCAGATAGAGCAGCAAAGAGCCTATGAGTCCTATTGCACCGAGGGCAATGAGGGCAATCAGAATTACATTCATAGTGATACTAATAAATATAAAAAAGAAATTGGAATTTTTAATTGTTTTTCCTGTGTAAGACGAAGACGACCTTGCGTGCCAGCCGCTCGCGGAACTGGTAGAGCACGGCATAGTAGGCCGCAACGGCACCCAGCGTCACGGCACACGCCAGCATCTCGCCCAGCCAGTGGTTTGCGGGGAAGAGTACCAGCAGGGCCAATACGGTGGGCAGGGCGAAGGCCAGCAGCATGGCGGTGCGCGCCAACTGGGTGGTCACCTCGATGGTGACCTGTTCGCCCAGGTCGTAATGAAGTCCGAAACTGTCTGCCACGATGCTGTGCTGCTTGGCGTCGCCGCTGGAGCACAGAGCCTTGGCATGACAACCAGCGCAAGCAGATTGCTGAACGAATTGTACAGTGACCTGCCTGCCCTCTATTTTAGTTATTACCCCATCGTGGGTAACATGATTGTTCATGTGTTGCGTTTTGGGTTCTCTTTTTCTGTTTTTAATTGTGCAAAAGTAATGAAATTTATTCAGACGATACAGCATCGGCCGTTAAAAAATGACAAAATATGTTGTTTAACATAAAAAAAAGGTGTTTTTGTTCATCAACTCGCCGATTTTTCACTACCTTTGCGCCTGTCAAATTTAACAATCCTTATGACACGATACGCTCTCTCATGGGCCATAATCGTCCTGCTCACGGCGTGCAGCAGCGGTACATCGGCCAAGAAAGAAACGCCCTTACAAGCCGCTGCGGACGCGATTCCTGTGTTTGTGGCCGATAGCGCCTACCAGGCTGTCGTGCGTCAGCTGGAGTTCGGGCCGCGTGTGCCGGGCAGTGATGCGCAACGTGCTTGTGGCCAATGGCTTTGCGACGAGTTGCAGCGCTACGGCGCCCAGGTCTCCCGCATGGAATCGACCGTCACGGCCTACGACGGAACGCGTCTGCCATGCATCAACATCGTGGGCAGCTACAACCCATCGGCCGAACAGCGAATCTTGCTCATGGCGCATTGGGACAGCCGTCATGTGGCCGACAACGACCCAGACCCAAGCAAACGCACTCAACCCGTCCCGGCTGCCAACGACGGCGCATCGGGTGTGGCCGTACTGCTCGAAATCGCACGCCAACTCGGACAAAAGCAGGCCAAGTTCGGCATTGACATCTTCCTGACCGATGCCGAGGATTATGGCGCGCCAGACACCTGGAAAGGCGAACACGACGAGAAATTCTGGGGTCTGGGCACGCAGGCATGGTGCAATGCGCCCCACGTCGAAGGCTACAAGGCCAATTTCGGCATCCTGCTCGACATGGTGGGTGCGGCCGATGCAACATTCTACCGCGAGTATTACTCCGACCGCTATGCGAGTGATGTGGTCAATCTGGTGTGGGACACCGCCGCCAGACTCGGCTACAGCAACATGTTCATCAACCGAAGCGGAGCCGGAATTACCGACGACCACACGTTCGTCAACCGGATGCGCCGCATTCCGACCATCGACATCATCGACACACGCATGACGGGCGATGGCACATTCTATCCCCATTGGCACACCACCGACGACACACTCGACAAGATCTCACGCGAGACGCTCGGCAAGGTCGGTAATGTGCTTATGAACGTCATCTATTGAAAGGCTTCGAAGGGAAGTGAAAGGGAAGTGAAAGGGGCGTTTGCTGCATTGGCCGATGCCCCATCTTCGTAAAATTGCAAATCGTAAAATTGTAAATATCTATATGACTATCAACGAAATTCAGGACGAAATCATCGACGAGTTTTCCGCCTTCGACGATTGGATGGACAAATACCAGATGCTCATCGAGTTGGGCAACAGCCTCGAACCATTGGCCGAACAGTACAAGACACCGCAGAACCTCATCGAAGGCTGCCAGAGCCGTGTCTGGATTCAGGCCGATTTCGATGAATCGACCCGACAGATCCACTTTACGGGCGACAGCGATGCCGTCATCGTCAAAGGTCTGGTCAGTCTCATCATCCGCGTGATGAACGACCATACGCCCGACGAAATTCTGCAGTCCGAACTTTACTTCATCGAGCGAATCGGTCTGCGCGAACACCTGTCACCGACCCGCTCGAACGGACTGTTGGCTATGGTCAAGCAGATGCGCGTCTATGCGCTGGCTTTCAAGGCAAAAGAGAACAATTGAGATAACTTATGCTAAAAAGGTTTTCTTTGCTTTTCCCATTGTTCCTCGCATTTTTTTGTGTCAATATTGCGAGTGCCAAAACCTTTACTTATCTTTGTAAGGGTGGAGATGTTACGTACTCCATAGCGAAACAAAAGGAAGATTTTTTTCTTGTTGTAACTTTTTCAACGGACGAAACCCGATTTATGAGTGATCCAAAATTGCTTATTCGGACATTTAAGAATGAAGTAATTTCCCTCTCGGGTCGTTCAATCGGGGATGGTGCGAAATCATTTGGAGTCGCCGTGGGCAACATTGTTGTCCCAATTTCAAAAGTCGTTTCAACTGCACAGTTCCCCATGTCAATAGATCAGCTTGAGAAATTGAATGACGGAATCAAAAAGATTCGTATAGAGGTGAGTCCTGTGAATCACGAAAAAGAATATAAGAAAGATAAATTCGGTGCAAAGCTTTTCAAGCAGTATCAAATAATGCGTGCACAAAAGGATGAAGAATTCTGATAGCTTTGTAATTAGTAATTTGTAATTGCTACCGCATAATGTGGATTGTTTTGGCGTTTTTAAGCGCGATGCTGTTGGGCGTGTATGACGTCTTCAAGAAGGTCTGTCTGAAGGACAATGCCGTCATTCCGGTGTTGTTGCTCAACACACTGTTTTGCAGCGTGATTTTCCTGCCGTTGGTCTGGCTGTCGAAGATTGGGGCATTGGCCGATGACCATCTGCTCTACATTCCGTGGACGACCGACATCGTGACGCACGCCCTGATTGTGCTGAAGTCGGCCATCGTGCTCGCCTCGTGGATCTGCGCCTACTACGGATTGAAGCATCTGCCCATCACCATAGCATCGCCCATCAACGCTACGCGACCGATTCTGGTGCTTCTGGGCGCGATTTTCGTGTTCGGCGAGCAGTTGAACGGCTGGCAGTGGGCCGGCGTGACGGTGTCGATTCTGGCGTTCGGCATGATTTCGATGTCGGGTCGCAAGGAGGGCATTTCGCTCAAAAGCAGCATCTGGATCTGGCTCGTGATTGCAGGCACCCTGATTGGCACGGTATCGGGCCTGTACGACAAATATCTGGTCAACGTGCGCCATATGGACAAGATGGTCGTCCAGTCGTGGTACAACATGTATCAGGTCGTGATGATGGGCATCGTCTGCCTCCTGCTGTGGGCTCCGAAGCGTCATCGCCGCAAGCATCCGTTCCACTGGCGTTGGCAGATTCCGTTCATCTCGATTTTCCTCAGCGTGGCCGATTTCTGCTATTTCTACGCCCTCAGCTACCCAGACGCACTGATTTCGGTCGTCTCGCTGGTGCGCCGTTCGGGAGTGATTGTCGGCTTTGTGGCCGGATGGCTCTTCTTCCGCGAGAAGAACATCAAGTCGAAGTCCATCGACCTGCTCTTCGTCGTCATCGCCATGTTCCTGCTCTGGATGGGCTCGAAATGATGTCAAAGTGTTAATTTTATGGCCAATGGCAATAAATCGGCCAAAACCTTGTTTAAATAGTACATTAAACCATAGTAAACGATGAAAAACCTGATTCTTACACTCGTGTTGGCACTCGGTTTCGGTGTCGCATCGGCCCAACTCATCAAGGAAAAAGAGCCCATCGACCCGAAATATCTGGCTGGGGCAGTTCCCGTGGTGGACGGCAAGGTAACGTTCTCGCGCGAGATCGAGGTGAAGAAAGACCTGTCGGCCGATTCGCTCTATCATCTTGTGGCCCGTTGGACCGGAAAATATTTCAACAGTACGTCCAATTCCCTGTTCCTGAAGCGCAGCAATATGGGCAGCAGCCTCGCTGAACACCGCCTGCAGGTCGGCGTAGTGCAATACCTCGTCTTCCGCAGCACAGCGCTTGTGCTCGACCGCTCGCAGATCATCTATCGTCTGACAATGACATTGGCCGACAATAAAATCCAAGTCCAGATGTCGGACATCACCTATTACTACGAGGAGGAACGCCGCCCCGAGAAGTTCACGGCCGAGGAATGGATTACCGACGAGAATGCGCTCAACCGCAAGAAGGACGGCTACGTGTGGCATCACGGCAAGTTCCGCGAGAAGACCATCGACCTGTTTGACGACATCGTGAACAACCTGGAATTTTTCATTTTCAAACTATAATATCAAAACACAACATCCATGAAAAAAATCCTTTACATCCTTGTGTTTTTGGCTTTGGCCAATGGCGCTTATGCGAAGAAGAAAGTGGCCGAACCCACCGACCGCGAAGTCTGGACCGCACTGCTCTACCGCATGGCGCAGCCCGTACTCGAACCGATGTCGGAGGGTCGTCTGCAACAGGTCATGACCTACGAGAGCGGCAACCTCGAAGTGTCGCCCACATGGGACGGCCGCAACAAGAAAGTGACCTATATGGAGGCTTTCGGCCGACTGATGGCCGGACTTGCCCCGTGGCTCTCATTGCCCGACGACGACACCGCCGAAGGCAAGCAGCGCAAGCAGCTACGCGAGTGGGCATTGGCATCGTACAAGAATGCCGTCGATCCGCAGAGCCCGGACTATCTCGGTTGGGGCAGCGGTGGCCAGACGCTGGTCGATGCGGCCTACCTCGTCGAGAGTTTCCATCGCGGCTACAATGCGCTGTGGGTGCCATTGGACACAATCACCAAACTGCGCTACATCCACGAGCTGCAGCAGCTGCACCGCTACGATCCGCCTTACCAGAACTGGTTCCTCTTCTGCGGCATGGAAGAGTCGTTCCTACTCAAGGCATCGGCCGACCCAGCAGTCAAGGAGGCACTGCGCCACCCCGAGCGATTCGCCGACCGTGTGAAGATGCCGGCCAATGGACCTATACACGACGCCTTCCGCATCAAGACCGCTGTGAACAAGGCTGAAGAATGGTACATCGGCGATGGCTGGTATGCCGACGGCCCGTCGTTCGCGTTCGACTACTACAACTCGTACGTCATCCAGCCGATGTATGCCGAATGTCTCGAAATGGTGTGCGACGTGCAGCCGCGTAACAACTACCTCGTGCACAGCCTCGACCTCAACTACAAGACGCTGGGCCCGAAGGAGCGATTGGCTGAAGTGCGCAAGCGTATGCAGAAGTACAGCTGCATCCTGGAGCGTTTCGTATCGCCCGAAGCCACCTATCCGGTGTTCGGCCGCAGCATCCCCTACCGTTTGGCCGTGTTCCAGCCATTGGCCATGCTCGCCTGGCAGAAGAACCTGCCTGAACAGCTCCCCGCCGGACAGGTGCGCGCCGTGCTGACCGCCGTCATGAAACGCATGTACAAGGGCGACCTGCAACAGCTCTTCGGACAGAAGCCCGATGCCGATGCTCCGACAAACTTCAACGCAGGCGGATTCCTCACCATCGGATTCGTGGGCAGTCACCCGAATGTGGCCGACATCTACACCAACAACGGCTCGCTCTACATGACCTCGTTGGCCTTCCTGCCGCTGGGTCTGCCGGCCGATGACCCGTTCTGGACCGATCCTGCCCTGCCTTGGACGTCGAAGAAGGCTTGGGAGGGCCAGGACTTCCCGAAGGACCACAAGTGGAAGATCAATCCGCAGATATTGTATTGGGAGTAAAGACCCCATAATGACTCTCCCCGACCTTTTCCCTCGGCTAACATTTTTCTCAAGATTTTGAGGAAAAAGGATTAACCGCACGCCCTCAACAAACCACTCCCTTCCCCTACACAACGGGGAAGGGCTGGGGTTAGGGTCTTTGATTATACACAATGAGACATTTCTTCGCCACACTTCTTCTCCTTCTTTCCGGTGCCACAGCGGTGGCGCAGCCTGAAGTCGGCCAATTCTCCATCACACCGAAATTCGGCGGCTCGATGTGCGCTATGACGGGTCATCCCTCCATAGAGGCTAATATGCACATGGAGACCGTAACTCCAACCTCGACGTCCAACCGCGATTTCAATGGCATATTTTTTAATCACGGCAGGATAAGACCGGGATGGATGGGAGAAGTGGACGTCCAATATCAGTTGTCAGAACGCAGTGGCATCTCCGTCGGCATTGGCTACAATGTCCAAGGCATGAAACTCAAGAAGGACAATTCCT